>Ga0247778_1000039_pt1 | contig 212603 bp, 217 predicted proteins | sample UWRJL049202B5_FD_179939 | JGI IMG/M metagenome (GOLD analysis project Ga0247778, IMG submission 179939) | Plant litter microbial communities from Arlington Agricultural Research Station in Wisconsin, United States - UWRJ-L049-202B-5 | ecosystem: Environmental > Terrestrial > Plant litter >... | reverse complement strand
TCAGACGAGATCTGCCTTTCCCGAAAGAGAAAATGGAGATCGAACTTACCGTGGAGAGTATTTGGACCTCAAAATTCATCTTCACTCTTTTTTCACTTGCTAGCTTCGACTTTCATACATCGTAAGTCACTACCTGTCATTCTACCTTGCCCAAAAGACTCAGACTGATTTCGACGCAGGGCTTTCAACACGATCTTGCCCCTCTTCTTGTCAACCCCGCCAACTAGTCCGTCCGCCATCGAAAGCCACAGCCTCCCTTTCATATTCAGCGGCGGGCTAGCAATGTCACCTAGCAGCATCGGAGCAGTGACTGCATTGATAGGAGCAATCGGCCTGCTCCTCCAAGCAACGATTTACCCCAGAGTTCATCACCACCTAGGTACGATGGGATGTTATCGGAAATTCAGTTCCTTTTTCATCATGACTTACGCTCTATTGCCCTACGTAGCATTCTGTTGGTCACAGGAAGAAGGAGCTGGTATTCGAGCATGGAGTATCATCATTCTTTTGCTCTTGGTACACGTGGTGGGGCGAACGTTTGTGCTCCCGACAGGCGCGGTACTACTGAATGATTGTTCGACTGATCCTTCGTCTTTGACGAGAGTGCACGGTATTGGTCAGGTCGTATCTTCGGCATCTCGAACTTTAGGCGGAGTAGTGAGTGGTTATTGGTATGGAATTGGAATTAAACATGGCGTTGTTGGAGCTGCATGGTGGGCGGTGAGCTTCGTAGCTCTGCTGGGATGGCTGTCGTCTAGGCGTATATCGCATCGAGGGGCCGCATCATAGATATACCCTACGGCGTCATAATTTGAAGAATCAAGGCAAGCCTCAAAGCAATCACAAATGGCTGCATGGATGCTTTGTAAATTCCTCCTTCTGACATGATTTTCTATGTGATAATCAAATCATATAGAAGAGTGTGAAGGTACTTTGAGGGCCTTCGAAAAAGTTCGCTCATGGAGAGTACATTAAAATCGCCACTTGCATTTGGCAAGGTTCTGGAAAAGCGTCAAAAAGATTCAAGACTCGAGAGCAACAGAAAGAGAGAGATAGTTTGAGCTTTTGACAATTTCAACACGTAGCCCGAAGCCATCCTGAAACTTTCTAAAGATGGGCTGCTGCAAAAAGATAAGAGAATTCGTCTTTAGAATTATGCCCTAAAGAAACCGAGAGCATCTAGCATAGAAGTCTTAAAATACAGAGTCAAATTCCACGGCATTTTTGTCCGGCCGCGGCACAAACAGGGAACCGTTGAACCTCTCCTGCACATAATTTCTAATCGGCTCAAACTTTCTGCATGTGTGCACTACATCACTCTTGACGTATTCGTGGCCATATCCTTCGAACCACTTATTCGGCGTTATGGCAGTACTGGCTGCGCACTGAATGGCTTGCCGAAGATGGTTAATGCAGTGATCTTGAATGGAAAGAAATGTTAGCAAGACGTATTCTAGATTTGAATGAGAGGGTAGGTAAAACAAACCGAGATGTACAGGACCGTGTATCTTATGTTCAGGGTAGTAATCTCGGTGAAGGGCTTGTCGAATTTGGTTCTGGCTTTTCGTTAGTGCGGGGTAATATTCGTGCGCAAGGGAAGAATAGAACTCACCAAGCAATGAAGTTGATGAAACATGTCAAAGCTGTTTCATTCAAGTTAGCTAATTATTCGACTCAATGAGGAATATCGTCAAAGGCAGAAATAGGATTGGTAATTCTTACCCGCCAGTAAACCCAGTTTTTTCCCTGTCGCGATAATCCTCAAAGTTATTTCCCCATAAATGCTTTGCCTCATCCTCAGAAATTGAGAAGTATCTCCCCCAAAGAAGCTGGTGCCATGCGTCATCAATTTCTGGGCTAGGCGTCCCCGTGTAATGTATATCGCCCGGCTCAGTGACGAGAAATTCCTCGCCATCCTCGAGCCGGAAATCAACCGGATACCTGAAGGGTCTTTCTTCGAGTTGTATAAGATTTGACGGAACTTAATCACATCATCAGTACTCAAAGGAGATTCAGACCATTTGGGAGGAAAATGCTTACGGATGCCTTCTTCTTTGAAGCCGTGCTCGAATGACGGTCTTTGCTCCGTCTTGGAATGAAGATAGCCATTGAGATACGCAATCGATATGGCTGTTGCTACTACGACTCCCGACAAAAACAAGATAAAGCCTAGGAATATGTACAAGTATAGACTTCGACGCGGGATTTGAGGTTTGGGTAAGGACTCCGTATCAATGCTGTCTTTCGATTTATATGAAGGGCACTCGTCCTCTGGGACAGAGGGAAGTAAGTTGTAACGTTCTTCCATCTTCGATTCTGATAAATCCATGTGTCGAGCTTGGAAACGCGCAGAAGATAGAATATTTCGACGATATGAAGACCTGGTACTTGGAGCCAGACAGTGAGTGGCAGTACTTCAGACCCTTACAGCATTGGACGGTGCGATGTTCAATTACCTAGGATTCGATCGTTAGCGTATCAAAATAATTGAACGCTAGCATTAGACTCAGCCAAATGATCTCAATATCAAAAAAGCGATAGCGTGTAAACATCACTTCCTGCATCATGCATACGCGCAAAATGGGAGGCGGATATTACTGTTTTGCCGAACTTTGGATCCGCTTCCGAATTCCGAACTGCAATATCCGGTTCACAGCCGCTTCCGTTTCCCTAACTTCCGACATCACAACGGTCGCGCAATTAAGGGTGCACATTCATCAGGCCCAGCTGTGGGGTGATGCACCCCAAATCTAGGAAAGCATGCAGATTGCATTTCCATGCGGGAGCAGGGTAGGGATCATGTACATCGGTTGGAGAACGGCTGTGAGGAATCGATAAAAGAGTTGTAATTATGTGTATAAATGCCTTCGAATTCATTCATATCCTCCATGCGTATGGGCTTGCACTCCAAATTTCCAGCTGGCAATAGACAACGACGCTCCATGAAGATGTCTCAAGCGGCTAAACGCCTAAATGCCCTAGGTCCCGCTGAAGAAACTCGGCGTTCGTCATTTATTTGAAGTATTTCTATCGGAGACGAACGTTATGAAGCTTTGGACAAGCTGAATATATACAAGAAGGTATAACCGGTTCGACAAGAGGCGAAAAAAGAGTCAGGGCGTTTCATCAAAAGCTGCGTGGTGCACGTTGCTACCCTGCTGTTTGACACTCAAAGCCGCCGGCCGGGAAATGGGAGGAAGGAACTCTCTATGGAGGCTGGATTTGAAACAACTGGATGCGTCCTGCCTCCCAAACGCAAAAATACGTCACACAGAATATCAACCCCTTGAATGCTCACGTGCCCGCATTTAAAGTCGGAGCCTGGAGGCAAGACGCGTATATTGAATCGTAAGCTCAACTGTAAGACTGTGAGACTTTGAAGGAAAATAAGATTCGAAAGAGCTGCCTTGAGTGATTCGGCTTGGACATTGCGGTACGGACTACCCGTGAAACGATACTTCAAGGCTGTAACCTTTGAACAAAGAGAAGGCTGGGGTGTGACCGGACAACCTGAGACTGACTTCAGTCACGGACGCCAAATTTAAAATTTGAATCATACGCCAACTTCTGACAGGATAAAGAGGAAAGAGTCATTCACTCAAAGGCAGAGCTTGTGAAGACGTCGCTTCCAAAAGTATCCAGAGAAAGTCCCTTGGTAATTCCCAGATGACAAGCTCAACTTAAAAGTGGAAATTTCAAGGGCTCGAATAATTGTGGCAGTGCACGAATAAGGTTACGAGTTACAAGCCACAGCTCGAAACGAGTCGCGCCAAGTTGCGTACACTTCGTGTGCACCTTCGACAACTTCAAGAAACCCAAACATCAACCTCGACAACTCCCCATAAAAGCTCTTGCATTTGCTGCCGCAAATTTCTACGAACACATACATATCACCTCAAGCAATACACCTCTCAGATACACACCATCTCCCATCATGTCCGCGTCCGCGCAAGGCGGTATTAGCGACCCCGGTCTCATCACTTAAGTCCCCTGAATGCCCTCCAGTTTGCGCCGCCATACTAACAGCCTCCGCAGACTGGTCAACAAGCTCCAAGATGTGTTTACGACCGTCGGTGTCCAGAACCCTATCGATCTTCCCCAAATAGTGGTGGTTGGGAGTCAGTCGAGTGGAAAGAGTTCCGTCCTGGAAAACATAGTGGGCAGAGACTTGTACGCCCCCACGTGGCCTCAACAGAAGGCACCACTAACTTAAGAGCACAGTTTACCTCGAGGAACCGGTATTGTTACTAGACGACCGCTCGTCCTTCAACTCATCAATCGTGCGGCGGGAGCGAAGACAAATGGAGTGAAGGAGGAGATATCTGTGGCAGGCGATAAGGAGGCCAATGTTGACGAGTGGGGCGAGTTTCTACATATCCCCGGGCAGAAGTTCTACGATTTCAACAAGATCCGAGACGAGATTGTCAAGGAAACGGAAGCGAAGACTGGCCGTAATCAGGGCATCTCTCCCGCACCCATCAACCTACGAATATACTCCCCAAATGTCCTCACACTTACTCTAGTCGATTTGCCTGGTCTTACGAAGGTACCAGTCGGAGACCAACCTAGAGATATCGAGAGGCAAATCAAGGAGATGGTCTTGAAGCAGATCAGCAAGCCGAACGCTATTATTCTTGCTGTGACTGGAGCAAACACTGATTTGGCCAACTCCGATGGGTTGAAGCTTGCGCGAGAAGTCGACCCAGAAGGACAAAGAACGATCGGTGTTCTCACGAAGGTCGATTTGATGGACGAGGGAACCGACGTAGTGGACATCTTGGCAGGCCGAATCATTCCGCTGCGATTAGGATATGTTCCAGTTGTCAACCGTGGGCAAAGGGATATCGACAATAAGAAAGCTATTACGGCGGCACTAGAAAATGAGAAGAACTTTTTCGAGAACCACAAGGCGTACCGCAACAAGAGCTCCTATTGTGGAACTCCATACTTGGCGAGAAAGCTGAACCTTATCCTGATGATGCACATCAAGCAGACTCTACCAGATATCAAGGCACGAATTTCAGCCTCTTTGCAGAAGTACACCACGGAGCTTCAGGGTCTTGGGGATTCCATGCTTGGAAATAGCTCAAATATCGTCCTCAATATCATCACAGAATTTTCGAACGAATGGCGAACTGTTTTGGAGGGGAACAATACGGAACTTTCGAGCGTTGAGCTATCGGGAGGTGCCAGAATCAGTTTCGTTTTCCACGAACTGTACTCCAACGGTGTCAAGGCGGTGGACCCATTCGATCAAGTCAAGGATATTGATATCAGAACAATTCTGTACAACTCTTCCGGCTCATCTCCCGCACTTTTCGTCGGCACCACTGCCTTCGAGCTCATCGTTAAGCAGCAAATCAAGCGCCTGGAAGACCCCAGTCTGAAGTGTGTCTCTTTGGTATATGACGAGCTCGTCCGAATTCTCTCCCAGCTACTCAACAAGCAATTTTTCAGACGCTATCCTCAGCTAAAGGAGAAATTCCACGCTGTTGTAATCAGCTTCTTCAAAAAGGTAATGGACCCTACGAACAAGTTGGTCAGAGATCTTGTTGCAATGGAATCTTGTTATATCAATACGGGTCACCCAGATTTCTTGAATGGCCACAGAGCTATGGCTATTGTCAACGAGAAGCATTCTGCGGCAAAGCCAGTTCAGGTAGACCCCAAGACTGGCAAGCCAATTCCTGCGTCAGCTACTCCAGTCCGAGCGGCAAGCCCAACTCTGGATGCTATGAATGACCAAAATGGAGGCTTCTTTGGCAGTTTCTTTGCTTCAAGGAACAAGAAGAAGATGGCGTCCATGGATGCGCCCCCACCTTCGTTGAAGGCATCTGGTACTCTTTCGGAGAGGGAAGGTATCGAAGTCGAAGTCATCAGTATGTTACATTGCCCGCTTCCCGAGACCTCGCACTAATGATGGTAGAACTCCTCATCAACTCTTACTACAACATTGTCAAGCGTACCATGATTGACATGGTACCAAAAGCGATCATGTTGAACCTCGTCCAGTAAGTAAACCATGTCATCTTTTCGTTGCCGCAGCTGACACAGTGAAGATTCACAAAGGATGAGATGCAACGAGAACTCCTCGAGAACATGTACAGAACTGAGACGCTCGACGAGCTTCTCAAAGAAAGCGACTACACCATCCGTCGGAGAAAAGAGTGTCAACAAATGGTCGAATCTCTATCACGTGCCAACGAAATTGTTAGCCAAGTACAATAAGGGGGCAGACTCGAGTTGAGATAGAATGCGCGAGACATTTGGCAAACCATTGAGGAACTCGGATGAGGCACACCTCGGAAGCCGTAGAATTCACAGCATAAGCATGCTGTCACCCTAGAATCTTCTTCACGACATCTTTTGATACGATACCTCTGGCAGTTTGTAATGACGTGGAATACATGGACACGGGCGGTGATGGGCATGACGGGGACTGACGGTATGCTAGATCTTGGAGGGCAGCATAAGGCGAATGGCTTCGATTCGATAGCGAGAGAGTTGTATGGTTCTGTTGTTTTCCGTTTCTCTGCTACCTCGAAACCAGAATACTAGATAGTGCAAGAGATTACCCTTCCCACCTCCTACCTGCCCAAACCAGTGCTTGTCTCCCTCATCCCCACAATGCCACCTGCCGCCAAGCCGGCGATTTATTTGACAAAAGTACAAGCTCTCCGAAGGTGTGGTATCATATCGCAAGGCTCGATGCTCAGTGCAACAACAGTGCGCTCTGCCAGCAAAGCGAACGACGCCCCAAACCGGGCTCTCGACTCCGCATCGAATCTCTGTGACACTCAGATCCAGATTTCTCCGAACGCCTCTTCATAATGATAGGGCGTCCCCAGCTCGTCCACCGCTCTTCTGGAAATAAAGTGCCACGCTGTCGCTCTCTATCCCGGTGGCCGGAATTTCTGTCCGCGGGTACACATGCGCTTGTGGCAAGACTTGACGCGCTCATCCTTGTGATTGCGCAACCGCCACTGTACGTTCCCGCGCGGCGAGAAACATTTTCACAAATTTCTGGTCGGCGGGAGATGGGCCACTGCGCGTCGATGAGGGGAAGGTGCTTGGGGGCGAGGCGCTGGCCCGCGAGGGGGAGCAATGCAATCTGTGCTGACTGACAGGTAGCCGTGTCAGTTGGCCCTTTGCTATCTGATTTGCCTTTGCAGTAACCAGTGCGACATTTCCTGGCAAGATGGCTTCTTCAATGAAAAGCACGTACCTATCTAAGTGGAGTCAGCTCGCCGAATCATACTGGCACGCAGAGACTTTGCATTCCTTTGCATTCTCTTGATTATGCATATAATAGCGGTGAGTAGACCGTCCTGGGAGAAAAGGAGGTGAGCTTTAATCACCTCTCACTTTCTCTCAAATCTCAAAGACTTTGGAAAATAAAAGCCTGGTTGAGATTCACCATCATCCTGCCTTCTCATTGCATCGTTATTCTCCGCGTGGCTTGCCTTTCTTGCTTTTTCTGTTCCAGAAACGCCCAGGTGTGGCTAAGATTTCAGCTTGCTTAATCTTAGAAACCTCTTTTCAGATTCTTCTTGGGAGATACGAAGAGAAATCCAGGGAGCAAGAAGTACATAAGATGGCCGTTTCGAGAGAGAACCTAACTCCGATGAGAAACTTTCAAAGCAACTACATTCCTCCGAGAAAATTTCCCAAATCACGACTTTCGGTGCCAATTGCCGACCCTCCCAAAAACATGTCAAGAGGAGACCCTCCCTCTCCTCCACGGCCTCCGCCTCCGAGTCCTTCGAGGAACATTGGGTTTTTTGGTGGTCGAGAATGTGTTTGAAGGTAAGCTCAGAAAGCCACTTTCACATGCTTGAGAAAAAAAATTAACGAGCTACATAGAAGCACATATTCTCAACCCCAACAAATTCAAAGCCACATTGCGATACGAGCAAGACGCGAAGAGAGGCAATGGGAGATATATCTGAAGGGAAACGGCACTATAGATTGAAAACGGATGGGAAATAATCAAAGGGCGGGCAAAGACTGGACGCTCCGTGATGCATGGCTTGGGCGTTCTTTAGATTGGGATGGCAGCGTGAGACTTTTGGCTACGATGGGAAACGTATAAGGACATGAGACGGCCGAACAAAAGTATTAGATTCGAATAGGTAGTAATAGCTCCCATCATAATTTCGAGGACGCTTTCTTCACAAAGGCCCCATTCTCTACTTCAAAGTCCTTTCCGCGTTTCCAGCCTAGCCACTCGTTCAATGTCTCTTCTCCGCCTTGTCCTGGGTATAATGTTGTTCCTGCATAGCTTCCGCCTTTTACACCTGGCCCTTGGCCTGTCGAAGGATCACGAGATGCTGAGCATGGCGAGAGTGCCAAACTTGGTGATGCTCGGAGCGTCACAGCTGGTCTCTGATCTCCCTCCCTATTCGAATCTTTTTGCAGCTCACGATAATCCAATACCGGCGTACAACAAGCATCGGTGCCATCGAAAACTTTCTCCCAGTCCGTCCTCGTCTTGCTCTTGAAAATCCTGGTAAATGTTTCCTTCAACTCGGGCCAAGTATTTCTGTCTTCTCTACTCTTCTCTATTCCTTTGCCCTCCAACCCTAAACCCTTAAGCAGCTCCCTGAAGAACTGCGGTTCCAAAGCTCCCACAGCCATGTACTTCCCATCCTTCGTCTCATAAGTATCATACCATGGACTCCCACTATCTAACATATTCTCCCCCCTCGGCCGATTCCACATCGGGGTCTTCAACAGCATCCTCGGAAACGTAACCAAATATGCACTCCCATCTACCATATTTGCCTCCACAACCTGTCCCTTCCCGCTCTTGCCCCTCTCTAGCAACGCTAGCAAAATGCCCTGAAAGAGCGTCGCTCCCCCACCAGCAAAATCACCCAGTATATTCGCCGGCGGCAACGGCTTCTCGCCCTTTCTCCCCAGCATAGCAAGCGCGCCAGACACAGCTATGTAATTGATATCGTGCCCCGCCATATCCTTATACTTCCCATCCCTCCTGAACCCTGTCATGCGCCCCAGTATAATCCGCTCGTTCGCCTTGAGCAACACATCTGGCCCAAGACCCAGCTTCTCTAAAACGCCAGGCCGGAAGGGATCGATAACGATATCTGTGTGCGGCAGCAAAGACTTTATGAACGCGATCCCGGAGGGTGATTTTAAGTCGACTGCTATGGAAGATTTGTGGCGTGTGAGCAGGTCGGTGGTTGGTGGGGGATCGGGAGCCGTGGAGGCGCGATCGATTCGTAGGACTGAGGCACCGTTGTCGGCGAGGAGGAGGCCTGCGAAGGGTCCTGGTGTTGAGGTTAGTGAAGCGTTTGGGTACAGGGAGAGGAAGGATGAGGGGTAGCTTGCCTGGTGCTAGACCTGCGAATTCTAGGACTCGGAGGCCAGTCAGTGGGGGTGGAGATGTCATTTTGCGTAATGTGGGAATCTCAGGTTATCCAATTGAGAGTATATAGAAAGTGTATCATGGCTCGTGAGTTGCATATAAAGGGTTCTCAGTGGTGTTGATTTGAGGCTATGTTTTTCCGGAACCGAGGTGTTCGGTCGAGGCGGGGGAATCTAGGGTTGCGCCAAGGCTATCACGCGTTACATGAATTCACATTAGATGAAACAAGGTAGGCAAAGTTCGCATGCCAGCTAGGCTGGGTTTTTATATTTATGTAAGTCCAAATCAAATAAACTTCAAGGCAACTCCTGAAACACTGCTTATATAAATCACATCTTAAACCAGATCCCAGATTAATGCCGTGACACTAAACAACCCGACCAGCCATTGTGTCCTATTTGAATCACAGTCTAGTTGATATCGATCAACCCAGGGCCGGCGATGGTGGCCTTGGAAACGGCAACCACGTTGCTCAGATCACCTCCAGAAGGGACCAAAGCAGCGACTGTCAAACCTTGGCCGAAGGTGGTACCGTTGAACGGGAAGAGAGCTTCAAAATTGATAGTGACAGCGCCGCGGACATCGACCTTGACGTTCTGAAGACACTCAACAACTGGGACGTTCTGCTGGTTGACATAGACAAGAGATAGTCCAGACCAGTCGTTATTCTGACCCTTCCACTCAGGCTTGATCGCGTTCTCGCCAGAGACATCGAAGCTGAATGCAACGTTCTGCGACTTAGGCTGAATACCTTGGGTTTTGACTGTAAGAGGGGCGTTGATGGTGATGTCCTTAGTGATCTTATCGAGGTTCGGGCAGGTCCCTGGGACAACAAACATCTGGTTCAAAGCAGAGAAGGCGAATTGTCTGGTCCCGGCAGTCAAGAATGGAAGTTGAGCGGGAATCAACTTCTTTGCCCTCAGGTAGGCACGGAAGAACCCGTCTTGTTGGCCTTCCTGGCCGATGACTGAGCCGACAGGTCTGATGAGGCCAGAGTCGTTGGCGGCGGCGAAACCGGTTTGAAGATCGGGGAGCGTGGCGAGGACAAGATCAGTGAACGTTGCTGCGAGAGCAATGGCGTCGTCGAGTGTGGTGGTAGGGAAATTATACTGGCAGGGCTGGATTGGATCTTGCTTGTTGCCTTTCAGAGCGTTGTTGGCGTTGATGGCGTGGAGCTCTTCTTGAGCCTGGATTGCCCTCAGATCGTCCAGGAGATCATTCTTCTTGGTCTGGTTGTCGATCTTAAAGCCTGCCTCATCCATGGTAATGTTGTTGATGAGCGAAGTGAAGAAAGCGACCTCGAAGATCTCGTTGAATGCAATGAAACGCTGGGAGACCAAGGAGTCAGCAGCGAGTGGCTTTGACACCGCATTAGGAGCGGCCACTGGGAGACTGCCGTGTGCGGTCATTTCGATATTCTTGATCTGATCCTGGCTAGGGTTCGGAAAGCCGTTCTTCAAGGGGTCGCCAGTGAAGGAGAAAGGAATGGCAGAAGCCAAAGAAGCAACGCAAGAAAGGCCAATTAAGACAGAACGCATTTTGAATATTTTGGGTTTTGTTGTTTTAGTTAAGGAAATAGACAATAGGAAATCAAAAAGAAAGGGAAAAGAGTCGGAAGAGTTGTTATTTGAGTGTGATGATGAAATTCGGATGAGGAGTAAGAAAAATCTTCAACAGCTTGAACCCACCTTTATATAAGTTCATTTGACTCAACTCAAACCAACTCTGGAATGCCGTGATTAGATCGAGGAGGGGGTCTCGGCATCATTGCGTACCGACATGCTGGTGCTGGTGCTGACGTTGATGCTGATGCTTACCTAGCAAATGCTTCTCGCTGGATATAATCGAATCACTGGGCATTGGCGTAGGAGGCGCGACACAGCCATCTGCCTTAGCCTATTCTGGAGAACCTTTTTCTATTCCTGGAGTTCAAAACGCATCTTGTCAAATTGTCACCCAGCACTCCGGAAGTTGGGAGCACCAGGAGGCGTTTCTTCAGGAAATAATGTGCCAACATCGCGCAACCTGAGCAAGTGACCTCAAATTCTGCAGCGTACCGAGATGCGAAAGTGACTCTCATGGGAAATCGATATATCCGAAAAAATCTGGTCCTCGTTAAGTTTCTGAGATTGATCATGAGAGCGCTTCTCGGATATGCAATCAATGAGGGGATTCACATATTACTTGTTTCCGCAGAGCATGAACTTTGAGATCGTCGCTGACATTCCCAGACCGCCTGTTTCCACAAGCTGAGATGAGCCTTGAGTTTGGACACTGACACCCAACTACGCCTCATGGCACTCACGTCGATGGAGGTCTTCTCGTACGGCGTATCCAGTGATAATGGCTTTTGGCATCTGCAAACTGGCGATGTCGCATTGAACTGAGTGTACAAAAACCAAATTGGTCACATTGACGTTCCCGTGCCGTTGAAGGAACAGCGTTGTCCCGCTGCCACGCCCTGGTGAAGCAGGAAAAACAGAGCACCGAATGTGGCCATCCCGGCGTAGTCGCAGCCCCATGACCTTCAACAAATAAATCAAATAAAATAATTTCTAAGTTCGACAGAATATTACATGAATCTATTAAAACTCATATGGCCGAAATTTATAAAATTAAAGATTTTAGACAGTTGGTAAACACAGAAGTACCGGCCGAAGAATTATGATGCTTATGCTTATGTTGTTTCCGAAAAACGCGCGAGCAAAAGCTTGTGCTGGCTTATTTTGAAGGAAGAAGGTTGGGATGTCGTTCCGTACGGTAGGAACTAAAATAGACTTACGGAACTGTAACCCAGGCGACTAAGCAGGCGCGCTTGGAACATCACATGTTTACTTCGATACCAAACTCAAAATTTCTGTACATGTTTCAGGCCTGACGGCCTTTCTCGTTTGCTATGCCGAATGAAATTTGAGCATCAGACTGAGGTACTATTGTCTTTATGAGATTTTCCAAAAGCGTTTGTCATCGGATACGAAAGGGCACGATGAGCGCCCCAGTTGATACCTGGTCCATATATGAGGAGCTTCAAGTGTTTGCCCTCAAGATAGCTTTCAATACCAATAACAATGTTTCTTCTACAGGTGGGTCAAGAAATGTCCGCCACAGGTGGCGCGGGACCCTCGTCGTCCCGAGAGCTCGAACCCCCTGCACATGTGGAGCCGGGGATGGATCTGACAGATCTCAAGGTTACAGTACATCTTCCCTCATGTCAGCACGCCGTCCCTTGAACCACTCGCATTTTCCACTAAACCTTCCTGCAGAAGCTTTTACGCACGCCCAGGGTCAATGAGCTTATTTCTGACCCGGTCAAGTCAAGCAATCGACTAGCGCAGCCAATTCTATTATGCAGTCCCTAATTTTCCGACATGCAGAGTCTTGCCGGCAATGAAGAGGGCAGGCTGGCTCTAGCAATACGTCAAGAGCAGCATGTCAAATGCGAAACTAAAGTTAAAGCTGCGAAAAGATCTCGAATTGGTAGACCCAAAGTGAGGACAGGATGTAAAACATGCAAGTTCGTACCAAATCCCACTCTTCGAATTTTTCGGTAGTCCTACTGACCTCAGCAATAAGAATCCGTCGCGTTAAATGTGATGAAAACAAGCCGAGCTGTAGACGATGCATAAAATTCGGAGTCGAGTGTCAAGGTTATCCACCGGATTCTAAATCGGAACCTCAGTCACGCGCTATCATACCAAAGAAATTCCTTCAGCCTTTGCCATGGACAGTCAGACCGCTTCATTCTGGCCCTTCATTTGACTCCGAACAGGAAATCCGCTTTTTCCGGATTTTCTGCAATGAGACGGCGAGGCAGATTGCTGGTCCATTCAAGGTTCGTGCCTAGAGATCATGTATTCTCGCTGCGCTTTCCTTACTCATTTTCCTTTCCCTGGGAACACTATGCTGACTGACTTCACGAGTGAAGAGATCTGGTTCGCTCTGGACCCTTTTAATGCCCCAAGCCAGCGAACACGAGCCGTTCGTGCATCACGCTATCGTTGCTATCGGGGCTCTCAGTAAAGTCTCCAAAGACGGGAGGAATTTTCATGCCCACCAAGCCCGTGGCTTTCGACGTGATCCTGAGAGTGAGTTTGCTCAGGAGTACAGATATGCGCTCGTTCACTACGACAAAGCTTTGAAAGGAATGAGGAAGGCTATGGAAGCTGGTATTAAGGATTTGCGGTCTGCATTGCTCGCGTGCCTACTCGCCTTTTGCATAGAGACCCTCCAAGGCCGCCAGGGACCAGCGTGTGCGCTTGCCGCAAAAGGCCTAGAGCTTTTCAATAACAAAAATCTCGAGTACAGAAGAGATATATCAGACCCAGAAACTCGTCGAAATTCTTTGGAAGAAGATCTGGTGCACGGGTTCACCGGCCTGGACATCCATGTCTTGTTTTTCCTAGACAGTCGACCTTTGACCGAGCACCAACGTATTATCGACAATCTTAACCTGGAGCTGGAATCCATGCCATCTGATTTTGAAAATATCTCCGACGCCGGGCACTGGTGGCATAAAATCACGAGAAGAGACATGCACTTCAACGGCAAAGCACAGATAATAGGCCAAGCCGCTGAGCTAGGTGGGGAAAAGCCAGAGTCAGGTTGGACTGAAACAGCCGACTTCTCTGCTGGTCAAGTCCCGTAAGTATTGTCTTCCTCTTCAAGGATGCCCTTATTCCCATTACTCTTGCTAATACCCCATTCTAAAGATTTAGCAAAACCAAGTACTCGTCCAAGGAGATCAAGGCAGAATGCCAACAATATATCTCCGACAACTACAAATGGACACAAGCTAGTTCCAAGCTCTTCAGCTCCATCCCCAAATCCGACAAAGCATCGGTCCTCTCGGCCGTCATACTACAAGTGCACACCAAAATGAATCTCATCACCCTCGCCGGTATATCCTTCACCGCAGAAACATCTTATGATACCCTCCTATCGGAGTTCCGCGACATCGTCACGTTGACCGCATCTATATATCCACAACTTATTGCCTCTTCTGAGAACAGTGCACTCTACCACTTCGACCTGGGCGTTATCCCTGCTCTCTACTTGGTCGGATCGCGGTGCCGGAATCGAGAAGTTCGAGGAGCAGCTATCGACCTCCTGTTTTCGAGACCGTACCGGGAAGGCATCTGGGACAGTCTTGCTGTGGCGCAGATTTCCAATTGGTTGAGGAGTTTGGAGGAAGCGGGAGGTAGTAAGTATATACCGGAAGAGAGAAGAGCGTTCTTGACAAGCGCGGATGTGGATTTGTATCATCGGAGGGCGAAGCTTTATGCTACGCAAAGAGGGGGACCAAGGCAGGAGGATTTGGTATTTAGTGAGACATTTGTGCAGTGGTGAGCGTGATGGGATATGGTTTGAGGCAAATTTTCGACGCACATATGGGTTTCAAACGCCCATAGGGTTTTGCATAGCGTGTCAGGTTTTGGCAAAATGCATTTATGGAAACGGTCCTTTATTTCGGTCACGAGAGCATGGACGCAGCAATTTATTCCATGGTCTATCAGATGGTCATCAAAATAATTATTCGATCCGTCTAAGGATGAGAGGGGGCTAAGGCCGCTGTGTCCCTTACTAGAGGTTTCTGCTTCGAGCGGCAGTTACCCTGAACAAGTATCAAGTGATTACACAGTCGCAGCTAGGAGCCACGACAGAGGAACAAATGACCATGGAAGCCCCAAGGTACATCGTTCACGTTCGAAGAGTTACACGAGGGCCATACCTCGAGCGAGCTTATTTCTAGTGCTTCAGGGTCTCGGTAAGAATGCTCGGTTTCTCAAACGTCAGAGAAGCCTCTATCTCCTGACGATCGCAAGGGAGACATCAACTTCTAGCGGGGCAGAATTGCCATCATGATTCACGTCGCAACCGACAGTACGTGTAAAGCTGTGATCATCAATGATTTGATTAAAGTGGCTGTCCTCCGCGGAGTCCAAGGGGTTTCCCTGCCGGCCAAAATCGAATATCATCCCCAACGCCACGCCATACAATTTAAATTCTTAATTAGCTGTGTCTCTAAACCTCAGTCTCAACGCCCGACGTTTTCTCAGAATGCTCAAACAAGCTCTCGACCCTTCCTTTTCCATGCCTAACCTTACTCAAGGCCCAATCGGCGGTCCGAGCACCCCGCCATTGCATGACTCCCTTATGCCTCCGATGCAACTGGCGATGGTGGTCTTTATAATCCCTCATCATGCCCACCGGCCCGCGCGACCCATCATCAGAGTCGTTGTGACCGGACATAATCTCATTCGTCAACTTCTTCGCTTTCTTTATGGGATTCTTCGTGCCCTCGCCATCGGAGTCAGCATCAGAGGATTGATTCGTGTGGGTTGCGAGTTTCTTGCTCCTAGTGCTCAAATGTTTATCATCTCCATTCTTCGTGTCGTCTTCTGAATCGCTAGAATCGGAATCAGAATCACTGTCAGCACCATCGTCCGAATCGCTGTCACTCTGTATCTCGTCATTGACGGTATCGAGAACTTCCATAACATTGCGCATATCGCCGCTCCGCTCCTTTTGTGCGTAACGTTTGTGATATCCTGACAGCCCGCGCCAGAACTTCATGGTGACTTCGATCTCGCCTACTGGCTTCTCGTCTTCTTCCATACCTTCGTATCCGGCACATGTAGTGGCACGCTTGAGATTTTCTTTCCCACCGGCCCAGACTTGCATCGTAACGTCCCGCTCCTCCTCATCCGGGATATCCTTCAGCCAGAAGACGGCGAATGCGGGCGTAGAATCAGGTCCCATACTCGATTTGCGAAACTCCACGACTAGAGGCATAGCATATCGTTTGCGGCAGGCAATAAATAACGAGTCCTCGTTGCGTTTGGAACGCCATTCCCCATTGTTCGCCTGCATCTTTACACGCGCCATATTCGAGCGCAGCTTGATTCGATGACCAATAAGATCCTGAGAAAGCTGGTTCTTGGGTTTGACGGGCCCTTTGATTTCGAGAGTGCCGTAGTCCCAACCCATGAGTTCTTTCGAAAGTTGCAGCTCGATACTGCGGAATACCATTGATATGCGAGCGCGTCCGAAACCAATGCCACCGACAAGTGGATACATGTCCATTGTTTGACTGCGTTTATTGAAAATCTTGGCTAGGGGCAGGTAGATGACCCCGAGCAGGGCATCATCTTCTCGCTCTCGACTGTCTCTGCAGCTAATCATGACCTCAGCGCTCTGCCAGTCACGCACGAAATGTTCGATTCCAGCATTAAAGAACGGTTTCGCGTTCTTTGGCTTGGTCCGCGTCATGTAGATCTTCTTGTGGTTCAAGATAATGGTGCAATAGCTGCTGGGTAGATCGTCAGATTGCTCTGCTTCATCTTCCTTGTCGCCACTGTTATCCTTGTCCTTTTTCTTTTGGGATTCTACTTCGAGACCAGTTATGTTGTGAATTTGGATGGATAGAATGCCACTGGGGAATTTTGGATCAGGTGGAGAAGAGCATATTAATGCATTCTCTCGCTCCTTGTAATCTTGTGTCTTCTGCTGGTTGGCTTCCTTGGATTCGTCATGTGCTGTAGCTTCCCTCAATTTCCTCTCGGCAGTCTCAGCAACCTGCTTTTTCAGGTCTTCCTTAGTCTTGATGTTTTCATCTTCAGTCTGTTTCACCAGTTGGTCTTCGGTGATTCTCGTTTTGGAGTAGTAGCCGACAGACCAAGATAGCGTGCCGGGCATGTTCTCGTTTGGATCTTGACCCTTGAGGCGATCTTCTCTATCACAGAACTTATTCTCGGTCTTCGGACTGTGCATTAGCTCCTTCAAATCAACCTCGACTCGTCCCAGATCATCATCGGCGGTATACTTGTCGGAATCCCATAATTGAAGGCGGAGCTTTTCCTCGGCGTTCAGTTCTTCAGGTGAAACAAGCAAATAAGCCCATTCGTGCCACTTAGGGTTTTGCTCCTTCTCAATGATTCTGCTGGATGATATTGTCTTCCCAAATTTGCCCCATGAACAAGTGACGTATGAATCACTTGAACCTTTCATAGGCCCGACTCCTCCATCGCCTTCTTTGAAGCCGCTGGCTTCCTTGATGTAGATCATAAGAACGCCTCGAGCAACAGTGTCTTTCTTGAAGTCATCCCCGACGAGCATTTCCTTCAAATCAAGTGTTAGACTTTTTGGGGCCACATATTCAGCCAGAGCAGCATCGATTGAAGACTGGACAAACGAGGAGATGAGTGGAACATTCATCAAATTAGGAAGATGCTTCGAGAGCGGAACGCAGGATAGATCTGCTCTGGGCTGACCAAGAAAAGTCAGAGTGCACAGGCTGAAAAAGGGAGGGTCTGGCGTGAGTTGCATGCGTAGGCGCATAGTGCCGATGATACCACGTAGTTCAACCCATACCGGTACGAAGATACCGCCCGGAAGATAGAATTTGAGGTAAAGGTGTGCATTCTTCGCCTTGGACTTGATTGATTTACCAGACGACCGTGCTCGGTATGCGAACGCCAACTCCATGTTGACAAAGTCGCCCTGCTCTGCTTCCATACCTTCACGAATAGCCTGTTGCTCTTGTTCTTTCTGTTTCTTTTCGTCTGAAGTTTTGTTAGAGGCTTCAGAGTCATCGTCGTCCTTGACTTTGGTCTCCAGATCTTCTTCTTCGCCCTGGCCGGGAGCGCCTCGGTCGTTCGCCTCCTTATCACTCGTTGTCTTCAAATTACCCTCTTCATCCACCGACTGATCAGCGGCCCCAGTGGGAAGCCAACGGATACCAAGTATACGAATAGCTTCACTCCCCTGTCCTAGATCGTCTATGCTGACCATGCGAACCACCTTTGGCAAACTCGCCTGCATGACATCTTCCAGCATGTCCGCTAACGACGTAAACAAATCTGGATTGACAAGAGGCCAAACCGAAGCGAGCAAGCTATTCATCCAAGCTACCGATTCCGGTAGGCGAGAATGAGACTGGTTGGATTTCTGTTCTTCCACTTTTGCGGCGTCCCAGACTTCGTCTTCCCAGATACTTTCGACTTTCTTCCCAAGCCATCCTCGAACCTGAACAACTACGGCAAGTCCAATCACCGACACGACTCCTATAGTCGTACCCAGGGTGATGTAGAGCCAGTTCGAATGCTCATGCGGCTTTCTGGATAACCATGAGTTTTCTTCCAAGGAATGGTTTCCGTTGGTTAATATCACAAAACCCAACAACGATATGACCGCAACAGAAAGCGCCACTATGATACTCAGCGCTATAGTGAGCGCATTCTGATATGTCTTCGCCAATTCTGCTCGGGTGTCATCGAATGCCGGCGGAGGAAACATCTTTCGCATGCCGTCATAGTTATCTTGTAGCTCGTCCTGTTCGAGGTCTAGTTGACTCGACGATTTTGAAGCCTGACTAACACCGGTGCCGGTCCTCTTGGTCGTGCCAGGCATTGGCTCATTCTCCGGCGCCCGCTTCAAATCCTTCGTTGTCGAATCTCGAATTATCAACGGTAGATGGGTGATTGGATCCGTCACTTCACGGCCGCCATCATCCCGTTTATTGTTCTTCATCGCCTTTCGCTTCTGCTTCGGGTCTGAATGCCCAGCTGCCTTTTCGGTGGCCGATTGCTCCGGCCCTTTCTTTCCATCTTTCCCCTCACCATCCCGCTGGGCAGTTTGTCCCTCCCCCGTATCCGTAGATGGGACTCCAGGTATACCTGAGTCATGGTCGGCTGGTGTACGCTCTGACGCGTCCGTATTTCGATTCGAAGTAGGATATGGGTCACCGGCTGGATGTTTGCTGTCCCCGTCCTTGAACGCAGACTTTGCAGAGCTGAAAGCTCGCTTCACCCGAGAATCGTCTTCCTTCGTGTGCTGGGCATCCTCAGCCTGTTTGTAGTTGTCGTCGAGCTCGCTGCGGTGCTCGCGATATCTTTGAACAGTAGGTATTGGATGATTGTGTGAATAGGGAGCCTTGTAGTCTCTACGGGCTGCTTCTTTGGTGAAGTCTGCCGCTGAAGACATCTTGGATCTGCTGTTTAATGTCGAAAGAGCAATTGAAGGAGCTGTATACTTGGCACGAAACGCGAGAGGAGCTTGAACGAGCTTAAGAGAACAGCTCAACTGCCTCAAAACATTGCTTTTGTGAGAAAAGAGGGATACGAAGGTGTTTTGGGAGAACAGATGGACGCATAAAAAATGGTTCCTTACCTCCACTTTGACAGTCTCGAATGGCTGACAATCCCCGCATTTTGATGCTTATTTCAGGCACACGACGTTCTTGGAGTTGGCAAACGACGTCACAGTCGCCTGAATCGTTGCAAGTTGCCAAGATCAGCAGCAGGGATCTTAGCCTTGAAAAAATTCTGAAATATATCACACGTGACTGCATAATTTTGCTCATCTAGGAAATGGATAAGAAGGTAGAGGTGGTACTTGGAGTCATTCCCAAGTTCGAGAGATTGCATATTATATAGTAATAGCGCTACTCATGCCACTAGGTGACTTTTGCTGCCCCTAAACACGGAAAGGGGCTCGCTTAATAAGTCGCTTAGAACTAAGAAGGAGAATGCGGGGAACCGAGACCGAGTCCGGGAAACAAATTTAAAAAGGGCATAACCAGAAATAATAACCATCAACCGTGACCTAATTTTACTACAGAAAATGCCAAATCAACCGTTACGCCTCGATCCACGTCCTTCACCGTTATTTAACTAACTCGATACCTATAAGTGCACTTCGTATCCCAAGTATCCTTGAACTAAACGCCCCGAAAGCCACAACATCCTCCCAAAATTTCAAGCTTAAATTTGGACTGTCAACCCAGGAGACTCCACGATATCCTGCGTGCCGCCAACCTTCCCATCCTTCTGGCAATTCTTTACGAGTCCTCCCACATAATCAGCAACGGTGCCACAGTCAACACAGAGACCTTTGTTGACATCAGAGCACAGATCTATGGCCATGTTGCCACTATTAGCTATATTGATACATGCGCCTTTCGAAGACGTGCAGCAATCTTTACCGCGCTTGCCATTGAGCTGGTCGTGGGCGCTCATTACGTCGTTGTATGGCATTGTATATCCATGGTCGCCGCACTTTGGAGAAGATGGCGCGGGTGCCTTCATGATAGAATAGTCGTTCATGTTGATTTTAGCCTTGGCGGCGGTTTGCCAGAATGCTGAGTCGGGCTTGGAAACATTGTTGGCAGCCATTCCTTTTGGGGGTGTCCAATTATCTGGTGCTTTCCCCATACTCGCGAATGGTCTCTTGTTCTTGGCAGAGAAACCTGGCTTGGGCTGAGGTGGATCTCTCAGGCCAAAGATCTGCATCATGGCTGTGGGTTCCGTCAGCTCCTATCATCCTCCTCGAGGTTTCCATTTGTTGGGTTGGGGTCTTAAACTTACTTGTAGCTAGCCCAGTTACCGCGTACGCATCAGCGATTACAGAATTTGCGTAGGTATTCTTCTCAAGTGCCTTCGCTTTGACATCTTTGGGCCCATACACTTTGTCCTTTTCGTTATCCGGGTCACTGTCTAATGCCTGGGGGTCTGTGATCAACCAAGGCCAATGAAAGCTAGTAAATCCAATTAATCTCCTGGTAAAATGATTTGGCCACACTCCTCTATGTATCATGGTGAGATTAACAAGGGAGCTCAAAGACCTACGTTTCGTGAAACCATGTGTGACCCTTACTATCCACTAAATTATCCAACCAAGCTGCTTTTGATCTGTCCTTCTTGATATCCCGAAGTTGATCGGCGAGGTTAGGTTGCTTAAAATATGCGTCGGGGCAGAGAACAACGTATAGATAGACCTGGACGCCGAAACGGTCAGCAAAAAGTTTAAGATTACCTGCAGACCGAGATTTACATTTCCACTGAATCCGTTAGATTGCCACCACCAGGTGTAAGCTTGCACGCCTTCCTCCACATTCCCGCACAGTTCACCCCATGGTGAGTCTTTCTCGTCACAGAATACATGACTGTTCGTCTTAGCTTACGCTCGATTTATGGTCGGATTTGAAATGACTTACGCGTCGTAATGAGTCCATCCTTGTGTATTTTTCCGTGTTCCGTCGTGGATTCCCTTCTGATTATTTACGGCATCTGTGTGCGGTTGAGGTTAGGATTCCATCATTCCAGCGGTCTTCAGATTTAAGAACTAGGAGGCCACTTACTCTGTACCCTTTGTCGGTAAGTCCAAAACCACCCTTTAGTCGAAGATGACTCTGTTCCCAAATCTGATATTGTTAAAATCCAGCATCAATGGAAAGATAAACAGCGCTTACAAAGATCGAACGCATTTTGATAATCTGATGTAGGTTTCCATCCACCTATGAAATTAGATTAATATTCGTGATCAATATGGCCTCGAGACGGAGGACGCAGAATGTGGGAGACATACTTAAGGCTGTTGCTAATACCCCGGCTTCTGCCCATCCGTACGCCTCGGAAGCAATTTGATCGATGCTACATCTTTTCGAAACGTACCGTTCAAATGTATCCTTATCTGGGTCGTACTGTGGTGGAACAGGAGGCAAATCACCACGCCGAGTCAAATTAGCAGGAGATGACTGGGGCGCCGCGGACACAAAATTGGCGATGGATGCCGTAAGAAGAATCTTTTCCTATATCTTAGAGCGATTCCCAATGTAGAGCTTGAGATCACTTACCATTGGCATCCAAAGATAATTGTTTTGGTGTGTACTTGTCTTCATGTTGATTTTCTATTACTGAATAACTGATGAATAACGATAGTTGTTGGTTCAACTTGATTGTGGGATAGAGAAAAAGGAAGGAAATATTTTGTTTATTTATACAGACCTCCTCAGAGACTTGCTGGACTTCCAAAGCAGACATCCCCACTTTAGTTACTTAGCCCTGGGGCTGAAAGAGTCAGATGCAAACTATTAATCCTCTTTAGAGGAATTTTCTTGGCAAATTAGGCAAATCAACCTGTAAATTTTTGAATGTCGAGTACTCGTAAAATGTAGCATAGTATATCGAATTGTCAAACCTAGGATGTGGCTGACCCTTTTCATGGTAACTCTTGGGGGGTGTATCAGCCGCCACAATGAGCGCGTGAAGTTTACGACCCTCGGAATTCTACTGGACACAAATGTGCAAGTCTTGGAGATACTCCACTTTCGGACGAAAATTCACGTGAAATGGTTCTTGGCGAATTTGAAGAGGAAGGAACGACTGTTGGTGACCCCTTGCTTGTGGATAAGCTGATGTATAAGCACTACGCTCAACTCTTAATGCTACTAAATCTACCAACGAATCGTAGAATTCATATTCGATTGATTATAAAATTTAATCTGTGGCATTCTATTTCTGAAATCTTACTTTCGGCCCTCCAAATGTTTTTTAAAGGCGCCTGAGAAGTACTTCATGATATTCAACCTCCGGGCTTGTTTGATACTTACTCATTCATTCTACAATGTCGTTTCCAGTGCCTAGAGGTCGATTTATTCTCGCAGCTCTTTTTTGTATTTTCACTGTCGTTATGACAGGACGACGTCATCGAATGGAGCCTCTACCTGTATGCGCCGAATGTGTTCCTCGTGAGGACATACTGACACCCGGCATTGGCTTTGATCTGGCAGATTCTTACGGAACTGCGGCAATTCGTTACAATGATAAAACGATCGTAAATTTAGGGAGAGTATGAGTCGGTGTTCCAAACCTGCGAACCCCAAGGCTAACCTTCCCGAAGGTCAATGCAGATCAAGAGTACAAACAGCTTATTGAGCGCTTATCCGACCCCTCGACAAAGCTTTCTTGGTAGGAAAGAGTACCCATGAAAGTAATTTTTGTCTGACGGTTCATCAGTCACAGCACCACGTGGGAAGAAGTCCACTGTATGTATCTTCAAGTAAAAAGACGCCTGAACAAACTCCGCGGCCTTCCAGCAACGCGAGACGTAGGAATCATAGCCAGTCTGATTTCAGAATTACGTGATGCCGTTGACTCCCAACTCGGCGACGGCGCTACCAGTAAAGTTCTGCCTACACTGCCCACCCTCCCGGGTCTGCGGCAAGAAGACCTCTCAGACGCGATGGAGTACGCAGGCCTCAGCTTGCTGGTCACCCATAAACATTATGGTGCCTACGCTGGGGAAACAAGCTCCGCATTTGCTGGAATGGGCTTTGGCCTCTGCGAACACTATGAAAAGTGCTACACTTGTGAAGCTGAAGAAGCTCATATGCCGTTCTCGCATGTCCTGGCGCTCAGTTTGTCGCAAAATTCCTTTAGTGCGGCATACACGTACATGCAGTCTGCGTTCGAGAGCTTTCATGAGTCCGAGATTATGCGATTCGACCTCGGACTAGAAGAAGAGGTGGATGATAGAGACTGGTATTGGTCGCAGATCCGTGAGTCTATAGTGACCGTTGGACGAACAGCACAGAGACCACTTAATACTGTTGTGCTCTTGGGTGAGGATGGAGATAACCCTCACTTCATTGAAGTTGTGCAGGAAGTGCTGTTAGAACTAGACCTTGTGGGTCATGGCATGCGAGTGTCCAACCAAAGAATGAGGGAGAGGGCAGCGGCAGATCCATTGTACATTGCCGCGAGGGGGGCCGCTGAGTTTGCAAAGCGGGCTCAGGCTAGTCCCCCGAATTGCAGAGAGCCACCTCATTGTGCTGAGAACCGCATGCCTCAAAATGTGTTCCAGGACGAGCTCTAAGGCGCATGAGCCTAGATCAAGCCGTAACAACCTTTTGAATCAGAAAATTGAGAAGAAGATGTATTCATGGCTCTCTATTGATGACGGTGCCTTCAATCCAACATTGAGATCTTCCCAAACATACGACTTTACGAAATTTCAATTGAAACATGCTATGGCAATGCCATGAAAACTTTCAACCATTCATCATACTTCGGCGTCCCTAGACCGGTAACGGGGTCCCAGCCTTGAACACAGGAAAAGAAACCACTCGAGCCACAAGGCACCCAGCTACCATCTCCAACCGTAATGTCATTGAACATTTGTGGGTTGGCATACAAAGTCGGGTTTACGAATCCAATAGGCTTCTTCCCTGCTGCCAGCCGCTCATCATTAATGCGGGTGAAAATCGCCGCGACAATTGGCGTGGCCATCGATGTACCGGTTGCTGGCGTTTCTGTATTTCTGAAGTATATCATGGCTCCATTATTTCCCACGGCAGAGATGTCAGGGTACGCTCGACCAATACGGTTATAGACACCGCCATTTGCGCCAATTGTTCCATCAAGGGAGGAGTAGGATGGGAAAGAAGGATTGTGGTTGGTGAAAAATCTGGAGGGGGTCAGCAAGATGTTCCCGAGGTGACTCCGGGGGAATTGAACTGACGAATTGACCGCGTTAGCTTGATACTCGGGCTGGGCGAAAGTGTTGCTGAAGCCTCCCCCGGAAGCAAAGTTTGAGACAGCTCTTTCGGGCAAACCTTCAGGCGAAAGCTCAGTAGCCCCAACTAAAGTAATATAAGGGCAAGATGGAAATGTTGGAGAAAAGATGTTGCGGCTGGAACCTGCGGATAGACAACTGCCCTGATCGGTGACTCCAGAATCACCGCTTGCTGCCACAACAGTCACTCCTTGGAGAGCGAGCTTCATGAACTCATTGCATTGGCGGATCTGATAGTTTCTGGGATAGTGCGATTCAGCCAGGCCATATGACAAAGATATAACATTGGTTGGCTTCAGGGTACCGCAGTCGTGCTTTCCTGCGGGGTAAATGGGGTCGATAGTGGGGTTATCGCCTGTTTCATTTTCATAGGTGTATGTGCAATACGAGCCGTCAATGGCGTCAAGAAAGGTGTTGAAAATACCAGGTCGAGTAATGCTAAATTGATTACCCTCTGTCTGAAAATCTGTGGTAGTCTGGGGATAAACGATCGCTGTGAGAGTGTTAATTCCCTGTTGGAGCAGTACGGCGTGCCTGGACCGAGATACTCACGATACGCCATTTCGAAATCAATCATTGCTTCCAGACCCGAGTTGCCTGGGGGAGCAGGCGCCGTTGCACCATCAATAAAAGCTGGCTTGGGCTGGGTGCCCTTGGGTATAAAACTGTGAAGTAGTATTAGCGATATGAGTCACGGGCAGGCATATCGATTTGTATTCATACGGAGCGTAAGTTTCGTAGAACATGTCCAAATCTTCCTGGGCATATGTAGATTTGAACGAGAAGATCCCGAGAGAGTTTGTTGGATTCGAGAGAGTGCCAAGTGGAATGTTGTACAGGGTCCTAATACATTCAGGCGTAAGTGATGTCCTGGAGGATGCGCAATCCGAGAGATTGACTATTTGAAGCTGAGTGTCAGCTGAGGCAGTGACGGATGTTAAATTCGAAAGATCATACCTGGGTTCTGTCTGAAAGCCAGGCTAAGATCCCTTGCTGCCTTCTCAACAGGTCTTGAGCTCTTTGTAGAAGGCAAATTTCTTTTCATGATATCCCCCACGGCTCTTGTGGTTAATGGTTTGACTCCCGGCGTTACATAATCAATATGGTCGGACAACATTGTGGGGACCTTGTAGTCCTCGCAGCCGATGTGCTTTGGCCCCCCGTCTGCATGTTCGTAATAATAATACTTTGTGTGAAATAATTGTTCCAATTCTAAGATGCTAGCATCAAACTGTAGCCAGGCTTTGTTTACGGACTGAGAAATGCGGTCCTCTCGGATGCCAGAATCGACCATCCAAGATTTGAGAGTTTCGACGGTCTCCGCCGACGGTGCGAAAAGATTTGTTACCTCATCAATCGTATAATGATTCCCATATCTTGGGGATTTGGGATCAGAGCTTCCCGTATTCCTGTTAGCCTAGATATTCACGAGAAGGTTATTGAGTGTTCAGAGCACATACATTTCATAGAGGTATTTCGCTCCCAAGTCAATGTTGCTCTGCTTCAAACCAATGCGTGCGGGAACAATGTGGTTCGGATCGAGCTCGCCGCTTTGAATCAATCTTGACCCAATGGCATCTCTTTTCTCATGTATGATATGCCTGTTCTGAGATGAAGCCCGAGGGAGAGCAAATGCTGGAGCAACAAGAGCGCCCAGTATAGCGCCGATGAGAAATAGCTTCATTGTTCTCAAGTTGGTATTGTTGCGCCTGCCAGGGCTAGAAATATCGGCATAGGATGATGAGAGCGTCTTTATAGGCTTGCCATTTTGTAACCTTGAAAGCAAATTGTCTAGCCCCCGCTGCGTTGTCTTGCAGTACCCTGGTAACTATACCCCCGCAAGACAACCAATCGGAGTCCCAGTGATCTATCATCCTTCTGAACTTGTAGCTTCATCACTAGCCACTTTTCTATGCAGCCAGTAAGCATTTAGTGAGATACCCTAGTTCCCCATGCCAAAGCAAATGGAGGCAGCAGGATGGCATAATGATGTGAGGCTCAGAAGGATGAAACATTTCGCTTGTCATGGGTTGTTTGCCCCTATCCTGCTTTCCAGCTGTGCCTCTTCGTATGAGCAAGACAGCTTATCTCACGCGAAGCTTCGCCTCCCCTCGTGTAACCCTTTTCAGCCTTGAATCTCCCATTTGGCTCGCATGACCCTTTCAGCATTGGGTAACCCTTCATTTCGATTGAACCGATATTACTAGCAAAGCAAAAGTTCACTTCAATCATCATGGCGTATGATAGAGACTGTTTTTATAAGGTAATAGAGTCGGGTGGGCCTGACTGCAAAGCATTAATTGGTCGGCTGAGCGAGCGCGAGATGAAATCGGCTCTTTTCTTTAAGGTTCCTAGAAAATCGGTCATCAGACCCGAACGATCCGGAGTCTAGGACTTCAAAACGGAAAACCCTAGATAAGCGCTCTTCAATCAAATCAGCGGCGAATTCAAAAGGGCGTTGATGAGATATATGCATGCGCCACTAACAAAATCTCGAGATCAATCCTGCTCTTTGGGAAACATAGTCAAATGCCGGTGAAAATGAAGACAGGAGCTACCAAGTGAAAAGGAATCAAAATTCATTGTTCTTTGCGTCTGGGTTACTATTACCTGTTCTCAAAACCAGTCGTGATCGTTTCCTGCCCAAAGTTAAAAACGACGAGAGGAGGAACCGGCCGATGTCAATGAGGAATGTCGAGGACGTCGGGTTCGATCATTTGGAACTGAAGTAAAAATTTGAATTGCATTGCGTAGTTTCCAATTCTCCGAAACTTGAAAACTTGAAGAGAGACGTACCTGTCGTCCAAGTAAATATGAAGAAAGGGTTCCAGAAAACGTGATTTTGGAGAAGCTCAAGCAGGACGACGAATGCTCTGTATCCTGGTGTCAAGTCGAGAGCAGCGACTGCCGAGTCCGAAAAACAGAGATGAACCTTTGTAGTATCAATAATTGCTTTTAAATGTTATCATGGTCTCTGTTGCAAATTGATGCACTTTGAAGGTCGAGGTCGAGATACGGTACTGGGGTGGGGTTCGTTTTGCCGAGGTGGGCGCGTCGCGTCGACCTCCAAACGCGTCTTTGACATCTTCCACCTTTTTGTAGCTCAATTTTCAAGACGCCCTCACCTCCACCGGGTCAATTAAAGAATAGCATGGGTTCGTTGAAGCGGACCTTTCTTTGGGATTCCTACTCGGAAATTGACCTGGACTACCCGAATAAGACGGCTAAACTCAACAATGACGACCCAACATTATGGCGCAAATCCGGGCTTGATCGTATAGAGATTCTTGAGACACGACTCTTGCGAAGCTACAACAAGGCCAAGGATTTTGTATTGGAGTCTCGCTCATAAGAGGACCGCATCAAAGATCTGGAATCGCAGAATCTGAGGCTGCTCGAATTCATGTCTCAAAACCAACAAAGCCTGCGAATCGGTAAAGCGGTTCCAGCTATTGCATTGACTATCCAGAACCAAGCTCACATAATTGCAGACATGCAGCCCTCGATCCTCGCCCAGCTTAAGTCCATTGCAGCTGCGAGCCATGCCGCGAATACTCGACAGTCCATCGACCAGGAATATGCAGAAATCAAACATCGGTGCGAGCAGAAGTTTGCTCCGGTTGATCAGTGGAAATCCGTGAGCATGACTACAGATATAGTGAGCGAGGAAATGGCGAAATACCTGCCAGAAGTAGAACACCTATCACACATGCCCGGAGGCTTGGAGCTGGCTTTGGAATTGATATTACATCTGGGCAAGAGATCACTGCGTTGCTGAGCATCGAGTTGATACTATCTACGTTTCCTCTCAACGCAAATTTGATGGTCCGGCGGATGAATTTTTGCTTGGGGTACTAAGAAGAATGAAGGCAGAAGACAATTCTTTCCGTCCTGCTCGGGCATTTTGGGAGCTAGACAAAGCCAGGAGACTCTTCTCTGTCATGGAACCGATCAGAGAGGTAGGTACTCCAAACAGAGGGTTATTCATCCACAGGAGTGGTAAGCGGCCGTTCAGTGAGAATGACACTTTCCCCCCGAAATCGTATGAGTTGATGTGGGGTTATCTGGAAGGATCAGAGGCTGTAGGACATTATCACAAAGAGGTCGAGTCTAGTATTACTAGGTCACACGCAGAGATCGAAAGCGAAGTCGAAGAATGGAATCATCAAGATGGCTTCGAATGCTCGTCATACAAGCTCAGCCTTCGAATGAAAGAGTACGTCCAAGCTGTCTGGAGGCTAGGATACATGGCAGGCGGTACGCTTCGGGCTTTTCAACTCGCGCTTCACTTGGGAAAATCAACGTATACGCAATTACCAAGCATGTTTGGAGGATATAACTATCGGCCCGTGGATCCTCTGATCGACGGATTGCTGGTGGAAATGGCCAAATTGTTCAAGAAGGATGACCCGAGATTTGATCCAAAACAAGTGATATCCGAGCTGAAAGCAGATATCGCATATCTAGAGGAGCGCGGAATCTATACCCACTTTCCGCAGTCATATAAGCTCCTGTGTAGCTATTTGCCTGGTTCGAAAGCAGCTGCGAAGGCGTCGAAGACAGAATTCATAGCATAAAGCTATGATATTAGGATTTCGATTGACGACTACGATGACATCAAGCAAAAGATTCTATCCCATTCCCGGGATATGGCAAGAAAGCTGGAAATTATGCTCTGAAAACTTCGTCGCCCCTCGAAGGACTTGGTTAGTGAAGGTATCAGCCAGTTTACAATCCATCTCCTGGACTTGACTTACGGGCCGGGAGGTTTGATTCGTGCTATCAATCTTGTCTTCTTGCTCGGCAGGTACTCTTATACTACTTTGCCAGGTCTGGGCCCAACAATCCGTCATGGTCGCATTCCATATTCAGACTACAAGCACGGCGATCAGATTGAGCTACTGTCACGGCCATCAGATAGTCAACTTGACAACCTTCTGTTGGGGCTACTTCGCAGAGCCAAGAACGCCGGCAAAATTGAAAACCTTGATCTCAAGGAGACTGCGTTTCTGAAAGCCGAGATTGAATATTTGGCCGAATTCGACATCATGTCTTACTTCAAACAATCTTACCCATTGATGCTGGGTTGGGCGCCTTGATCCGCAGAGATTCTCCAAATCTTGTGTGTCGATAGTACCCGCGTCTCATGCAGCGCATATGGCGTTCTTTTGGTCTCGACGTTACCTGTGACATAGCGGCCTCCAAATCTCATCACCGGCCTTGACTTCTCGAATGCCAGCGGAGGCGACTATTATGTCGAGTGATTGCTGTGTAAACTACTAAAAATATTGACTCTTTTGATAAAGAAACACTACCCCCGAGGAAAAACTAGGATCACTCTGACCTTACGCACACTCCGGCGCGCGCACGGGTACCTCCTATGGAATCCTTTTGAGGAAGAAAGTCTACTAAGGGGGAAACCCCCCTAGGACCCCTCTAAGATACCCTTGGAGTATAAAATTCAATATACAAATACAATATTATACTTTGGAAAAGTATTGAATGCAACTATATATATTACAATATGCAGAACGAAGCATAAACTACTTCACGCCGTTCGTGAGATCTCGAAGAATATAAATCTGCCCATAGAAATCTGTGATATTGTAGAAGGTCTGGAGTGTTGCAAATGTCTTGCTATCCAATATCCTCTCCAGTTGTTTCATAGTTAGCTCAACGCACAGCCTTTGGTAGTCTGCGAGATTCATCAAAGTCGTTTTCTTGTCCGCGGTGCTCAGATTATGACCTTCTTGTCCGATGTTGTCCGCGGATCTAGCATTGGAAAACTCTGGGTAATTGAGACTGTTTAAATTATCTTCGTACTGATCTCGGGCTAATGAGTTGTAATCATTGTATTGTCTGCATATAATGCCCAGATGCTAGCAAAAGGACTGAGTCAGATAACGTGATAAGATTGTTGCGCAACATGATTCGCCTTTTTGGCTCAGTAGGGCAGTAAAAAAAGCAAAAGCGAACGGACAGCTGGTATCGTTGGTGGCAGTTGTTCTAACCCAATCAAAATAGCTTATACTGGGATATTCGAATGTCCTAATAATAAATTCGATTTTTGCATTTTCAAGATCGCTTTTTTGTAACATAAATCTAGCATTATATTCAACATGTTATATATAAGCGAGCAAGAAACTATACAATTGACCTCGCATCTGTGCTTGTAAAGATTGTTTCGACTTGACGACCCTTGGATGGGAGCAGATATGATCTACAAATCGTTCCAAGATTTGAACAATCTCATCTAGTCTAGCTCTTTCGAGCCCCGAAGCCGTTTCGCTGTTCTGGCAGCACGTTACATCGTTTTCCATGTGGCATTTGCCCTGGAGCGTCAACTTTATACTGGTCAAGCTCGCCGTGCTCAAATTCCCGACAACATTTTCCATGTACTCATCTAATATGTAAATGAACCTTGACAAAACCATCATATCCCAGAGACAAATCCCGGATAAGGTCAAATTATTGAGGAAATTACATCCTATCCAAGAGAAAGGAACGATACGTAGGTATTTGTCTTTCCCGCGATTTCGTTCTGGAAATATGGCGACGTTTATCGCCTGAAGGCGCTTGAAGTAGTAAAATGACACAGAAAGCAGAACATCAATCACCTCAACAGGTTGTATCCGGAACAATGGGGTCTCTTGAATCAGAACCTTCATTTTCGCGATGAACTCATCTTTCACGGAGAATATTTGCCTGGTCTCGGGTGAAAGAACGTACGCTTGAGCAGTGTCTCGCATAGCTGCGAGACAATACGCTTTCGAAAGAACTGTGGAACTAAATGATACTTTCTCGACCCAGTGGTAGTGTGTGATTCCACACAAGTTCATATTCGCTTCGAGAAATCGGCGGCCTTTCTGAAGAATGAAATGTCCGTATCGTTGTACGCACGGGTGCCAGGGCATCGGGAGAATGTGAGAGATGGCTATGATGGCGTAAGAGGTTGCTTCAGGGGAGTGTTCCCAGGAGCCATCGTCTTGCTGCCTTTGACTAACTTGCATGAGTGCTTGGCAAAAGATGGCTGGTAGCTTGTGCTGAATGAGCTCACTACTCAGAAAGTCGACCTCGCCACTATTCCATCGGAGAACGAGGGCCGCCAGGGCACGGCAAAGCAGCATCATTGAATACTCGGGAGATAGGTTCCATTTGTCGTGTATAGTACCATTCTCAAAGGCATCAACCAGGTATGCGACTGTGCTATTGACTTCTTTGGCATACAAACTGGCATCTTGAGAGTTCAAAATGGCCAGAAGAACGTTGCAGTTGGCGCTGAAACTTGAGGAAGTCTCGTCCTCATACGTCTGAAAGTGGTTTTCAGAAGCAAAGGCGGCAATCATATTCGATAGACAAGGGCTACGGCCAGTTTGCTGCAATGCCAAAATAGACACGGCAGTATCATCAGCGTCTTCCAAAATGCCGGGTGAAAATCCAGCAGTACTGTTCTGACTTGTGAGAGTGGTCTGTAGAAAGTCTGTAATATCATTGAGGGCCTTCCCTTGGAATAGATCCAAAGCAAACCCATTGGCAAGCAAAGTTGACAGGGTCTGAGATATGTCAGAATGTTAATTGAGAGAAGATGATTGGATTTCCTCACCCAACTGCTCTCGAACACGGTGGTGGGATATGCGCTCGGCATTCCACCTCGGGGAGTAGCTTTCTCAAAGACTAACATGAGGTATGCTTCTGCAGTCTCGTCCCATTCAGAGCAGTGAATAAGATAAGCCGCTGTAGAAGAAGGGGACCCAAACATAGATCCATTAATAAGCTGATGGCGGACCCTATCGAATTCTATCTTGCCAACAAATGCCTCAAGAGAATGCAGCAAAGTTGTCTGCTTGTTTGCATAAAGTAAAGAAGGGGAAAACTTCTTCATCTTTTTAGCATTCAAGGTCATCAGGTAGTTCTTCTGGGGGAAGTCAAAAACCACTTCGTACTGTTCCAGCTGTTCAAGTAAGGCAGGAACCAAGATTTCGAATCCGACATGAACCGTGGCAGCAACATCCCATTTTTGGAAAATGGGGAATAGAGCAGACTTTGCATTCTCAATTCGAAGTCGGAGTCGGCCGCCCTCCTTTTCGGAAATGGGAATAGTTCTCATGTACTTCGACAAGGACAGCAAAGAAGCGAGGCTGTTCAAAATTCCGTCGATGGGTGACGCGTAGCTACTCCAGATTCCACATTCTTCCTGATTTTCAACAATGAAGGTGAAGCACTCCGGGAACAATAGCTTCGGCTCCCCATTGACTGGTTTAACGATCATTGAGCCAAGCAGTGTCATAGACAGAGGGAGTGAAAGAACCAAAGCCTGCGGGATTGATACATCCCTCAGCGATATGCAGCACGAGAACTTTGGCTTGCAGTACAATAGCATCCAATGAGCTGAATTTTGAAGCCATCATAATTTTGAGATTGTGACTGCGTCGGGTATAGAATGTAAGATTTGCGATGCTTCACGGCCTGTTCAAGGTGAAGCTTCAGCTCAGGGAAACACGGTCAGATGGTTTTGCAAGCTTTATACTCATATCAACAAAGCAAATTGTGACAGACACTGAATATAAATTGGATGTCATATAACCATTTATAGTGTCTGACTAAGTTCCTGCATGTTGCTTTGTGATCAGACTTGATAATATTCTACTCTCGACCGGACGGCTGAAGCAAATGCAACACGAGAAATGTGTGCAGCAACCAAAAGGGACGGTGATCCTTACCTCAACGTGGATTACAATGGGCCAGATCATCGACTGAAGAGGAATGTCGCAACGGTGCGAGTCTTGCATTGAAATTTCGGATAAATCAAAAGGCATGCTGCCTTGAGACATGCATGACAATTGCCACCAAGGCTTGTATTGCATTGCATATCCCGACGGAGATAATTACGAAATTAGTTACATGATCAACAAAAAGGGTGAGGCAAAACTTGAGCAATGCAGTATTCTGACATGTGTCACAACACGATAGTCCTGATGTGACTGAGTTGCTCAGATAAAGTGTCTAGCTCCATAGGGCAGAAAACTAACTTGTCCCATTTCGAATTTCATACTGAGTGAACAAAATAAAGGCTCCAGTAGAGAGCGTCATTTCTCTCTCCCAGTTGGAGAGCTGGTAATTTCTTGGCAGTGTTCCAACCACTTCAAGTCATTTATTTCCCATTAAATTACAAAATCATATCAAACAATAAGCAAATCTTGGCAGTTCCCTTTTAAAGGTAATCAGAGTGGCAAATTTGTTTCAATCAGCAAGCAACATTGTCTGGAAGTATTGACCTGCCTCTATTTTACGTCTCAGTCAGAGATAGACCGTGTTATAGCTAGTAGCAAATAGATTCAAATGAAATATCAAGCCACCAGAAAATTATTAGAATGGCGCCTTTGCTCCAATCCGTCGTCGAACCAAGATCGTGTTCTTCCTGTTTGGGAACAAGAACTCGTGTGCATGAATATTTTCCGGTCTTTGAAGATTGCCAGGTATGTGCTTGAACTCATACTCAGTCAAAAGCTTGACAAATACAGCCTTCAATGCAAGGACGGCAAAGAACCGACCTGGGCATGCTGTTTTCCCGTGACCAAATGACAATACAGATGGCTCTGTAGACGTGAACTGGTGTTGTACTTCGTGATCGTCTTGGCGTTTTTTGTAAGATCGGAGGCCATCAAAAGCTTCAGGATTGTCGGTGATCGTTGGGTTATTTTCAATAGGATATGTAGGAATACAGACATACGTTCCTCTGGGTAAATGAGTTCCATCTTCCAATGTGTACGACTGTTGCATAATGCGCTTTAAGCTGATATAACTTGGCGGGCTTGTCTGCTGGCTTTCGCGCATAAAACTATCCAATTTTTTCAGATCTGAATACGAAGCTTTAGACCATCCAGCTTTTTTAATATCATCGATTTCTTGCTATAGAACGTTCAGCGAACTTGGATGAGCCATGACCTCATATAATATATTCACCTCACGGAGTAGCGTCGTGTAAATAGATGCGAGAGCAAGTAAGACCTCGTAGTAGGTTAGTTTGGTAGGATTACGCTTATCATCTTCGGCTGCTTCTGCTAACCAACTGAACCCAGTATGCTGGTCGCGAGGGTCAGCCTTGTAGACGCCATTGTCAATGTCTGCCAGTCTTTGTGCAAATTCAGGGCCAAGGAGATTCTGTGCCCTGCGAATGTGTTTTTTGGTTCTCCAGACTGACGGAAGGAGATAACCAGAATTGAATATAACCAAGGGGGGAAGTATCGCATGATAACGATGTTTTCGAATATTGAAAATTATCAGAAACGTGAATACCTCGTTCGCGGCTGTGGAGTTAACTTACTGTCTTCAGTGAAGTTCATGGCAATATCAAGCCATCGTGGATCCCGGCAACTAGAAAACCCAACTAGAATTCTCGATGAAATTCTCGCAGAGACTTCCAGAAGAACAAAGTAAGGTTTTATTGCTGTCCATTCCGCTGAATCCGTTGGGAAGCAATGTTCAATAGCATAGGATACTTCATCTTCCAAGTCAGGAAGGATCAATTTCAGATTCGGAGTGAATTTCTTCTTAACAATTCGGTAATATAGTCTACTCTCAATGATAATATTGAGGCCGGTCTACTTTCCTAGGAGATCTCGCTCCAAAGCTTTAATACCGCTCGTTATCTCGATCGGAAATAAGCACAGTTCCTGTACTGCAGATGCAGGGAGCACGACCATGTTCATGTCACTACGAATCAACTTGAAGGCCGAAAGTTTGAACTGGGCATATTATTAATCCATCAAGTTTTTCATATAGAATGTTCCGTACTCGAAGGTAACCTTGTTGAATAACATCGATGGCGTTGACTGCGTAAATGAAGTTGGAAGCCCATCGAGGAGTGTACTTGAGATAACTGATTCCGAAAGGGGCGTCCACGTCCGAGCTACTAGCGTTTGAGATGCGAGATAATCCAATGAGGACGAGAACTAACAACCCAAACACCCAACCATTGGAATTGGAATTTTCAATAAGGTATGTAATTATATTGCTTTTCGTGGGCTTTGAAGCAAGAAAGTTGATAGCCACAAGTCTTTATGTAGATAATAAATTTTGCTCAATACTCGAATGTCGCACTATGTGAACTTGGGCTATATATGCTGCTTTGAGGGTGCCCTCAAGCTTTGAGATAATACATGCCCTATTCTTCTATGTCGATGTCCCAACATGAGTGAAGAATAGCTCATCAGTTCTTGTGGGGAACATGAGTCCAAAGACCAATGAATCCCCTGCAGTCTTTGGTGCAGTCCTTGCAGATGACAGGTAATGACCCGCCTCAGTAGATACACCTTCTCATTTTGGACCTTGATCTCTAACGGTAAAATACAACCCAGGCAATGTATCACAAATGATAATCTGCAGGTCAACTCGTGGTCCCAGCCATGACATTGCTCAGTCGGCAGTCAGCATAATGATACTGTAGTTAGTTGAACTCCTAAGCCTTGATATATTTATGACGTTCAATATAACGAGTAGTTGCATCGCATTCTGGATAATTACAAAATTAATTTGGAAGATTGCTAAGGCCAACCCTATCTTTCCTGTTTAATCTTCTGATCTTAACTGTGCCCCAAAAGTCGTTCTAGCGGAGGAATAACCGGACTTATCAATCTATGCATCAAAACTAAGGATTCGATCTTGCAAAACTTCATACTGATCGACGTTATTTACTTCTATGCTCTAGAGGGCGGCTCAAAGTTTGGAGATGATTAGTTTCAGTTTAAGATAAATGATATAATTTTGCAGGCGATTGCAGCTATAGCACAGTGCAATAGAAGCAGGCTGTAGCTGCAGGTAAACAAACGCCACAGCACTACAATCATCCATCTTATACATTTATAAGCATTAATCAGCTTCCGAGCTTTATTGGCTCCTCAGTTATTTTCAATTAATTGCTTTACTTATATCTACCCTGTTATAAAACCAACATTCTATATACTCGTGAAACCCGCCTGGGAAATTACCACACCGCGCACGCGTCATAATACTCCAACTATCGCTCTTATGGCTTCTCAAAGCATACCGTATGCATTCAAACGCACCTTCAAGTCTTCAATTCGGTAAAAACATCCACCATCTATTTTGGTATTTTTCTACAATTAACTCTAGGCTGAATTTCAATTATTTATACGTGACGAAACTGACTAGGTATCTCCTTCACCCCAAGATCACCGTCGAAAACAAAGCAATACGAATAACAGATCTGGGTACAGGAACAGGGTAAGTAGAGGTTATTTCATGTACTGTTTCTCAAAAACTAAGGAGTTGACATTAGCATTTGGGCCTCTGAGCTGGCTGCGAAAATGTCGGATACAGCCGCCGTAGAGGCTTTCGACATTTCTGAAGAGTAGTTCCCACCCGAGGGGTGGCGCGCGGCGAATCTATATTTCTCGACTCACGACTGTTTCAAGTTTTTTCCAAAGGAATATCATTTCCAGTTCGACGTTGTTCATTTACGTTTCTGGCTTTACGTTGTGAATGACGACACTGCCAATGCTCTTCTTGGAAATGCCCTGATACTGCTGAGTGAGTATCTATATTACCATAAAAAGACTTCAGCGAATGCTAATGGATAACCAGAGCCAGGTGGTTATGTCCAATGGCTTGAGGGCCTTCCCGATTCGGCGCATGTCATCTCGAGGAATGGTGATTTGCCAACCCCTGGCTGTGATAAACTGGTTAAGATGTGGAAGAAACCCACACCAAACAGCTTGTATGCATAAATGTCTGAATTGGCTCCGACGTAAGTACTGTTCTGTGCTCATCTTCTCCAGATGGGCTCATTAGTTAGCTGGACTTCTCGAAAAGTATGGCCTAAAGGTTTATGCTCGCGAGAAGCACCGAATTCCAGATTGGTGTCAAACAATTGGAGGGCAACTTCAGCTAGCGGGACTGGAGGAATACGCGCACATGCAGGAGAAAGGTGGCGATATAGAACAATTCCTGGGGCAACTGGCAAAGGAATTTGGCGGGGGAGCATTTGTTGACGTTGCCTATATGTGTGTGGTTGCACGCAAGCCTAATTTAGCCAACCGTGAGGTAGTTCAATTGTAGATCAGTTTATATAATGTGGTTTCTATTGGTGTAAGAGTTATCAATCTGTGCGCTGCTTGATTTACTCAGCTTCTTGATCAGCGACACCAAAAATAGCTACTTGAAGTAATTGGATCAGAAGCCTTTTAAATTAATACATCCTATTACACAACCTTATTTTCTCTACTTGCACGAATCGCACACTTCCTTGATTTTTATTCGCGCGATTGCACACTTCCTTGGCTGTTGATTACAACTGTTGATCACATTAATTATTACAAGCAGGTCAAGTTGAGGGTATGATCCATTGCCCTAAATATAGGGATCGCGGAAGGACCCAAATCACCCAGCTGCAGGTACAATGGGGATGTGGCGAATCCGATAACCAGAGATAATCCACGCAAGCAAATTGATAACTTTAGGACTCAAATTTCAGAAAATCCCAGCACCGACTAGTTGCCATATAGCCTTTGGGTAGGCGGTTGCTGTACTGACTCATCGAGTGGCCTATTCTTTTGTGGCTATTAGCTTGTGCGAGGCTGGGAGGATGAGGAGAACACTACGAATTATTTATTTTAGAAAATTACAAAACTTCCGACATAGTTCGGTGATTGAAAACTATTTGGCAATAGGGCATTGGATATATACCCCTGATACTAGCCCAGCACTATTCGTGGTCTCAATTCATGCCTCGAAAGCCTCCAACAGAGCACTAAAATCCCCTCTCGCCCGGCCCGCACTACTGAAGTTCGCTCAGTGGTGGTGGTAGATAGTACCTAGCTCGAGATCATCGCCGATTGGAGCTGTTGACTCCGTGGACGGTGCAGAATATGCAGACAGTGTTTTCGCGGCCGTGGAAGGAAGGTCATCTTGAGATGCAATTCTTTGACTTCTCGATCGCCCGTTGTTGTTGCTGTCCCTTGAGGACCTATGAAAAATAGAGCCAATTTGACTAAAATTGAACCAATTACCCAAGATAGTTTGAAGTGATTTCTTATCCGTGTTGAAGAGTGGACTGAGCATAGGTAACGAAGCGGCCAGAACAGATATGTTGGGCTCAACCTCCACCCAATGAATGTTCTTCGTAAGAACATAGTATCCATTGGGGTGCTCGTTCAGCGAATATATAGCTTGATATAAAAACACGAACCGCATAACAGCAGCGATACAACACAAAGTACCCAGCCAGAAGATCAGCATCACCACAAACTTGCGTTGAAATGGCATTCGGAGTGTACGGATGACAGATAGAGGCATGAGTAAGACGATGACATCGAAACCAATGCTCATAGCTCCTACTGCAAACGAGTAGGCATTTGAGTCGACCCGATAGGTTTCTCCAGGGTCCATCTATACCCCAGAAATAGGGTTAGTTACAAAAACTCCAACCTATTCTTGTTAATATTAGTCTTCTAAATAGCCAGTGTTCTTCTATCTCATAAGAATTATAACAATGGTCCATCCAGTAATAATAGTTATCATTATTTACGAAAGAATTTTGAATTTTGAAGTCGTAAATATCCATTTGTAAAAGAATAGCACCAAGATTTTGACAATTCTGATGGCGAGAGAGAAAAATATCTCATTGATCCAAAAAAAACTATCTTGGCTTTAGTGTCTTCAGGCTAGACAAATGAATTCTATCCAATAGGGATTTTTACTTTGAAAATCAGAGTTGTCGCCTTTTTAGGAGTCGTCTCAATTCTATCGACACCCGTCAAGGATGAGAAGATCCAGAGGTTGACACTCATGCCCCAGCAGAGTACCTGTGATTAAGATTGGTAAGTCCAAGTCTCCAAAAGTGCCTCTCTCTTACCAGAGCCACCAATATGATCCAGTCATCCCATTCGAGGCGTTGTGTTTTGATTATTCGGACGTAGAGACGAAGCCCGACGCCGACTATAGTTAAGACTGGAAAGATGGCCGAGACAGCTATCAAGCTCTTTGTAAAAAGAAAGAAGGTTGGATCAATCATGATGAGGTACGACCGATTGATAAAAAATATACGAATATATCGCAGCTGCGATGGAAATTCGTCGGTAAAGTTGTTCAACTGTGGTTTTGCCAGCGAGGTGTCAAGTTCAAAGAACAACTAAAGTAGCAGATACTTCATAAGCATGGTACAAGGATTGAGATGGGGCACCGAAACCTGCAAGTATTGCTGAGCGCCAGTAGATCGATAGACCTGTGTCTCGATTTGTATATTGATAAACGAACAACTTAAATGACAAAGTGTGCGGCAATATTACTCGAAGCTCCCACGGATTTGGGTACAAATCAGTTCTCCATCTCCATGATGCACGGAGATACGAGGCTTATCAAAGTCAAATCACCTGTTTTGATCTAATTTTCAAGAAAAGATGGGCAGGACGCATAGATGCTGTGCTACCGAAATTGAGCTAGGATATTTAACCTATTGGATCTCGGGGTCTCGCTCGGTGGGAATTTCGGGTCACTTCTTAGACGGCTTCACACCCTCAGAAAAGGATTATCACACAGCACCTCGCAACCTTGCAAACTCTGCCGCGTCAGAGCTTGGGTATGGCCGGACACCTTTGCGGCTGTGGTTGATACGGACAGTAAACGGGTAGAGTTGATGGTGAAGTCTAATCCAGCGAAGGATGGTGCCGGGCGGGTTATTCCTTGAATATGCTATGGTATCGAATACTATTAGTGTTTTGATTAGTGTAATTTAGTCTGGACGGCAAGGAAAGGGGGGGGGGGGGTTTGAGGCCACTTGTACGTACGGTAGTGCAGTGCAGTGTAAGGCCTGTAACTCTTAATTTGGCCCGTTCAGTGCGCACTAACGTCTCACTAAGTATACATTAATTACACTGAAACAAGGTATCAAAAAGGGGGCAAGTCACTTGATCCCGCTCTCTATCGCTTTTCGGGTTACCTAGATTATGTAAGATCCCTCAGATATAAATATAAATAACTCTCATTTGATCTTAGATAACCCCCAATTCTTCTTTGTTATTTTGGAGCCCCCTAGGGGTTTCTAAAAATCCTTTTCCACGTACTTTTACCCCGCTATGCGGTCACGTGTAGTAATTTAGTACACAACCAGTTCAGTGCAGTCTTTAATTAAACGGACAGCAAGAAGTGGTGCGTGTAGAATTTGGTCTCACTTACACCATAAGTGCGTGAGTTAACTTCTTTACGGCCCCTACCCTAAGTTTGCCGCACACTAATCAAATCGCTGAACCCCATTTCGCCGAAGCGGATACATATGCAAAAGCCTTCGAGTTTATTGCGGGAGCAGAGAAGTGATAGGACTTCGTGTGGGCCGTATGAAATGGAGATCAGCTCAACTCATCTTCGAAATGGGCACTGATATTTCCTCTCCCCACGTCGATTGCTTCTTCCATTCGTTAGCTCCTTTTTTGCAGGACTTGTGTGATTGTCTAAGTAGATTATAAGAATATTGCCGAGCAATTCGACGTATTTCTAGTTATATTTCACGTCTTCTACTATCAAAGTCTTCTGCCTTTTCATAAGCTGTGGATAATTAAAGTAAACTTCATTTTCTGTTGATTCTTATTCGCTAACGATATCGTTCTCCCATATCTAGCAATCTTCTCAACCCAAAACCCAAAATTGACAATCCATATGTACCTCTCCGAGATTTACCTTACAATTTCTATAGTTTCACATAGCTCTTCTTGTTCCTGGGTGCGCAGGTAGCAATTGCAACTGCAAAGACGTTCGGATCGGCATGGTCTGCATGGTCGCGTGAGAAGGAAGAACTGTGATGCCAAACACATCCGTTGTCTGTGTTGTCGAAGTGACCAAAGTGGTCGTCGGTGTCGTGGTGGAGACGATCACAACGGTAGTCGGCTGTTTGACCGTCGTTGGTATGCTTGCCTTGATCGGAGTTGCAGATGTAATCTTTTGAGCGGGAGAGTGATTACGAACATAGAGCCCGAAGAACGTTGCCAGGACGATTAGCATGGTGGCGAGAGTAACGATTGCGATTATATACCCGCGCCGCTTGCGCCTTTGGGCCGGTCGATAAAAGTTCATGTTTGGTCCTTCGCGAACTTGAGCTGGGCGTTGTGGGGCCGGCAGTGGGATTCCTCTGCTGTCCAGCTGATCGAGGTCGATGTTTTGAAATGCTCGATATTGGGGAGGCGGTGCGTCTTTCTTGGTGTTCATGATGTAATGAGCGTCCTTGGGTGGTGTGATTGGCACTGCGAGGCCGATTCTGGAAGCTCTGTCCTGGGAGTCTGACATGTTGAGAAATTGATCTTAAAAATGTCGTAAGGCAACTTACTAGAGATAGCTTCCTAGATTTATGATTAAGTGGGATCGTTATATGTTCTTGAAGGCTCGAAGTATCAAGTTGCTTGGAGTGGTATTGTGATTGAAATAGGTTATTCCAGATTTGAGCATGCAGTGAATCAAGCCAACGATGTGACCATGTTCGTCAGTGATCCAATAATCATGCCTGGATTTACTTGAAAGCTTGGGATTCACCGAAGTATTGGAAGGATCATTCACATCCAGGAAAATAGCTGCGGAGGGGAGAAGTATTCCACCATTGTGAAAGCCTCCAATTCGACCTTTAGAGAGACGTACAGAGTATTCAAACATTACTTGGTAGCACTCACTCACGGGATGCCTTGCAATTCCAGCAGGACTACAAAGGCAAAACGACTAGATATCATCGTCGTCGCAACGATACACATGGAAGATATTCAGGGTCAGGAGTAGCTTGACTCCTGCGAAGTCGTCCTTTCCATTCAGAGCACCATTCGCATCTTTAACTTGCCCCCTTCAACAATCTCCTTCTCTCTCGCCAAAAATTCCATCATATCCCAAGTACAACTTAAATACCTCCCCGCAAGCCATTCCCTCCTTACCTGTGTCAAAAATACAATTGCATCAGCAGCCATCTCCGGCGTATCCTTTAATTCTATTCTCATTAGCCTCGCTCTCTCTTATATAGCAAGATTGCTTACCAGCAAGTGCACTCGCTGGCATCCTCTCAGCCAGTTTCGTCATGATCGCACCGGGATGCATACAATATGCTACCAAGCCCGCGTCTCCATTTTCTGCCATGAGGAATTCTGTGAAGCGCAATATGGCGTATTTCGAGATCCCATAAGCGCTGTATTCTGAGCGTAGATTGTGGGCGGCTATAGAGGAGAAGTTGATCACCGTTTTCAGACCGTCTGAATTTTCGAGCAGAAGGGGAAGAAACGATTTTGTGACCCTGTATGTCCCACGCAGGTTCACCTCAAAATTTCGCCAATATTCTTCATCGTCCGAGGAAGAGATGGTTGCCGCAGGGGGCATGTATCCTGCGCAGTTCACTAAAATGTCGAGTTTCTTGAATGTTGCTCCAATTTTTGAAACAGAGTCCTCAATGGAGTTTTGGTTCAGGACATCGAGGTAGGCGATTAAAATGTTGGGTTCTGGGTGATTGCCGGATTTAGCCGCATTGCGAAGAGTTTCCACGATGCCTGAGGGAAAGGTGTCAATGGAGGCAAGTCCAATGTGGGATGCTCCTGCTTTCGCGTAGGAGTGTGCGGTTGCTAGTCCAATGCCACTGGAAGCCCCAGTGATGAAAACGGCGTGGCCAGAGTGATTTGATCTTGTGGTGGGGTCGATCGCGGGGTAAGTCTTACTGTGGATGACTTTTGTGAAGTTCAACCCTAAATGAGTTAGTTGGAGCTTCTCCTGAGACCCAGAGCATTTACTACCATTTACCGGTGCAATTGCTGGATAAGACATATTCCTGTAGAGAATATTTTCAAATTTGATAAGAGATTTATATAATTAAGGCTTATCAACATGAGAGTGTTGCAAGAACAGAACTTCAGTCGCTGGGAAAATATGAGACCTCAATGATATAGAAGCGTGAAAATTCCGAAAGCATCTAGGCTTACATCTCCCATCTTGAGGCTCGATATATAACTTGCAGCCTTGAAGATCGGTAATTATGCCGAGATAGCATAGAAAAATGTGCCGAGTCTGACAAGAGTGGGTAATTGTTCCGAGTGACATCAGACAGTATTATGTTGCATGCGGGCTTTAGGAAAAAAGTCCTAACACCGCTCGGGCATTGCTGATAATTAGTTTAATCCCGAATTCTTGTTCCGACACTAGAAATGTGGTACTAAGGAAGGCATTTTTCGCGACTTAAGCACAATTATTTCAATCTAAACAACAACATGGTACCATTTCAGAAGACGGCACTGGATGGGATCGAGTTCATCTCTATTTTGACAAAGATGCCACTGGAACGCTGCTCATGATTTCCCCACCCCCAAACATAGGTTCTAGTCCCACAGTCTTGTGTCTTCTGAAGTTCCTACCCGATGACCCTTTCAGATGAAGAGGCCCCTATTCATCATCAAGAAAAAAAAATGCCACATGCTACTGTCGATGACAATTAGTCTCATACTAGCATCTCTCGAACAACTAAGACACATTAGACCAACAAGTAAAGACTGCATTACAAGCGTCCAATTTAAGCCAGTCCGAGAAATAACCAGCGATTCGATCTGCTTCCTTCCTCTTCAGTCCGAGTCAAAGTCCTTTTCGAGTTCCTCTTGAAACCGGCAGAAGACGTAAGTCTGTGTCCAGAAGCCTCTCCAATCTGCCAAAGAATCCCAGTGGATCATGTCCTCTCTGATCACATTGAATGAGGCTGAGTACCAGTCTTCTCCCATGTTATGAGGCTTAGGTAGCCGCTGAACGTCTTTCCTGTGTCTGGATTCCCAAGCTCTGTTGATGATATCATAGTCGCTATGTCTGTTCTTCAAGTCTCTTAGCTGGGAACTTCGATTACGATCAATGCGCCAGCTGCGTCCTGATGATCCGTAGATATCATTCCTCAAGAGGATGAAGGGAAACTGATACAGAAACCAATATTCATGGCCAATTCCCCTCCAGTTGAGCAATATATCTTTTCACTTCAGACTCAGGTATGGGCAGCCCGGCTTGCACTCCTGGTTCTCATCCTTGTCGGTAACAATGCAGCAGACAGGCTCAAGTAAGCTAGGTAGGCTCGGATGTCGAGACTAGAAGAAAGCATAGAACTTCTTGTAGGTGAGACCTAAACATACCAAGCCCGGCACTGTAAGTTGATCGATGATGAGGTGTATGATGTCGTTTGATACATTGTTAATGCTTGGTTTCTCCGTCGAGGCTCCTGGAATGTGGTTAATATACAGTCCCAAAATAATGGGCATAGTCGAACATACCCTGCTGCATGCCTTTGCCCCCGATCTGGAGACGCCCGATGTCCAAAACTTTGACCTCAGTCCCGAAGTTATTGTTGTTCGACTGGTCCTGCTCGGTGGTGACTGAGGAGATGCTTGGTAGGGCAGATATGCGGGAGATGGGTTCAAACAAGTTTGTTCCAGTTTCCGGACTCTTTAAACTCAGGCGCCGTCCTTCATCTTCACCCTTCTCTTTCATCATTTGCCTTTGCTTAGTGCTTGGGGCGGGGAGATTGGTGCGAGGCGTATCGGAGCGGGCGATTTGAGACATGTTATTGGTTGGAAGTATGATTTGAAGCAGTGACTGGAGTATTCTGAGGCTTAGGAGGTATCGTGGGAGGTGGAAGCGAAAGGCTTCATGGGTTGGGGAGCCGAGTAGCAATTGTCGAAGGTTTTGTGGAATCTTTTGCTTGAATGCCTCTTTCCTGGGAGGCGAAATGGACCATGAAAGCGCCAAAATTCGGAGCATTACTGTAGCAACAAATTATTTCGTTGTTGAGACGGGAAAGATCTCCTAAAGTGAATTTGTAAATATTCACTCGATCACAAGGAATTTTCAAATCGAATTTTGAGGTGGGACATACAAACAGCGTCGAAGCACGTGGAAATTGAGGGAAGGAATACGCATTAGAGACGCGCATGAACCGCCTAGTGCATGCTTTTCTTCTAGTATGCCTATTGACTTCGGGAGGTGACAAGTCATTATTTCGGAACCCCTTGGCCATATGCCCGCGAAATAAGTAACGAGACATCAAGAGGAGATTGCTGAGACAGATATCGAATGTGGAAAGAAGCCCTTTTTAATTCATACCTTGCAAATGTATATAACATATTTGAAAGCAAGATTTACCACCCTCAACCTTCAGACTTAGAGTAGGACTTAGCAGAGCTAAGCGAGGAAACTTTTACAGCTAAACACAATGTTCAAGTGCGATGGCCGCCGAATTCAGCGGGTTCGGTCGCTGTTTTATGCGACTAGTGCCCTAACCCACGGATTCACAAAGGGCGTGCTCGTTTCAAATCGAGATGGCACAGGATGTAGCACTAGTAATTCTATATCTAATATATTATGTATGCCAATCGCTGTTGGGCCTGTGCCGCAGCCAGCTGTTTGGTAGGGTACTCGCCATAAAATTGGCTACAAGCTTAAAACCCGGCAGAATGCTCGGAAATCACCCGTGTAACTCAGAATGTCGGTTAATGCTATTGTCATATTGGAGACCTGGCTTCAATCCAACCGCAGGGTCTTGATTTTCTGGATGTTTTGTTCCAATGTATTCGTTCGGCGGTGTTTGGGTCTGTTGACTTCGTTTACGCCTCCAGATCCATGCCAAAATACCTACGGCAGCAATAACAGCTACGGGTACAACAACAACTGCTGCGATCCACGCATGACTCTTGGACGTGGTAGGTGTGGAAGAATGTGTGGGACTGGCTGTCGGTGAGAATGTAACGGTTGCTGTTGCTTGAGTTAAGGTACTAGGAGTAGAGGATGGTGAGATTGCTACAATGTAGAATTAGTGAAAATAGCAATTCTTCGGATTCATGGATAACTTACGAGATGAACTTGAGCTAGAGGTTGTTGCCGTAGCAATCTGCCGATACACAGTCCAAGCACTCCAGCCTGCACCCCAACATCCCACCGAAGCCTGAGTTGCTCCGCCGTTAGGTGAAGTTTGGATGACTGTCATAGTTGAGCAAAAATTTGTCGAACTAGTTAGACGTCAGGTTATTGCTCGAGAACGTCTTCTGGGAAAGAGCAGGCTTTACTTACCATATAGTGCTTGATCCGAGGTTGTCCCAATAAGTACTTCCTGAGCAGAAAGTACCGAAGTGACAAGCCGCGCCACTATCTGAGCAGCACCCAGCCTAAATACTCGATGACGACCAAGTCCAAGCCTGAAATGGGCATCCCAATGCTTGATCTATATGGGGTGGAGTTTAGTTTCACTATAATCCGTTGGGGATTGATTGAAGACGAACATTGGCCCTGGTTGGAGTACCATCCCATGAAAGACACATCACTAGTGCCTAGAGGGAGAAGGGGGTCACTTCTAGCATTTTTGAGTTCTGGGTGTGGTGTGATCATCGCTTTGGACGTCGTAGCAAACGAGGCTGCGGAAGCACCGCATGTGAACAGCATTGTTGTCGCTATCAACGAGACTTGTTCGGAACATAGAACCATACTGGTTGGAGTGACAGAAATATCCGACCTTGAAGGTCTTGACGGAGATTCCTCGGTATTTTGACAATGAATCTTCACAATGGCATAGAAATGTTTGTTAATATCGCCAGAAGGTATGGGTGGGCATTAGATTATGTATATCGCGGTTTTACAGCCCCTAGAATCTAGACTGGGACGGGACGGGACGGGACGGGACGGGATGGGAAAAGTAATATATCAAACTAGCATTGAAGGTTATGCATGGTTGCAGATTTAATTGGAATATGACTGTTAAGATAAGCCTGCAGCATCAATAGTATGAATCCTACGGAGTACAGCCTTGAAATAGTGAGAAACGGCTGCTTGTGCCGCATCATCATAATTGCAGACGAATGAGTGAAGTGCGGCTGATTGCAGGGGACGGGCCGGACAAGCGAACTCTCAGTTCAGGATGGGTAATATTACCAAAGGGATCATTGTTCGGTTCGGACGCAACCATGCATCCACGCATCGAGGACAGGTCACAAGCTGGTGCTGAGGCGGCGACTTTTCTGGGTCGTTTTTTCTCCACCACGACAAATCGGACATAAAATATGAACTCTAGTACCTAGCAAAGTGATCGAGTCGCCATTCCTATTCTCGTGGAAATATACTCTGTTGGTGTCTTTCCTTGGCTACGGCAGAAATAGCGACAAAACGATCCTCCGAAAACCTGAGGTTACGCTTGCTGTAATCTGGAGCGATAATCGTCCAATAGCCATCGTCTCTAGCACCCGTCCCCGATGCAGTCTGACTCTGTTTGGCTTCAAGACCGAGCTCCGGAAATAGAATGTGTCACTCGGAAGCAAGGTATTTCTACACGTAAGGACGAGGCTCTCAACGGACATGCAGTCCTAGCCTCATTCTTCGCCGAAAATGAGTACCGCGGGAAAAGCAGAAGTTCTTGTAGTGCCCAACCGCGATGGTATAATAGCACATTGATATCAATATAGCTCAGGCTCTTCACATAAACCTTTAAATTTCCGATCTTGTTACCAGGAAGCCGAATCAGGATTTGTACCGGCTTTGGTTTCATAGGTTTGTGGTGCAGAAATCCAGTATCTACACCTGAGGCAATGTTGCCAATCTCTTTTTCCTTATCAAGCCCATCGTCTTGAATAAGGCATACGACGTCTACCCACAGGTAATGCAAGCCTAACCATCGCGTTGTTGTTACTGCATCTCGAAGCGTTGTTTGCAAGTTGTCGAACTCGATTCCTTGCAAGCGTTGTGCTAAATTCTCTTCGTAGTGAGAAAGTTCTGCGTCGAGCCCCAGCAATAGCTCAACGCTGCATACTCAGCCATTTCGTCAAAATCAGAGCCGTGAAGTCTCATGTGTTGGCGTCTGCAGTCAATGACCCACGTGGGCAATACCGGCACATCAGCCGACGCTTCTGAGTGGAGTCAGATGGCTGACAGGTGTGAAATGTCTACTTCTATTATGCTTTCATTTCACTCCAATCTTCTCATACTAGAGCTATCCGCACAAAGAACTTTCGGTCCACAGCGCAAGCTGGGAATCTGGGGCTCGCACGGGCGTCAACAGTCAGCCTGGGTCCCAGGACGTAGAAAGGGGCTTAAGCGAGAAGCCGTCCCTCAAGATAGACAAAGCCTCCAAGTCAGAATTATCGCAAGTCTCAGAGATAATACAAAAATTGAAGAAAACTTCTACACTGCTGCCTGGTTGAATGGTCATTTTACTCAAGCTGACCAGAAAATTGGGGGCGTGTTGGTTTGCTAGATGTTTACTGAGACATCGCTTTGTAGGTCAAACTCGCATGATTTCCACCCTGGAGCTAATTTCAAAGCAGTAAGAACGAGGTCAGTAGCCAGTTATGGGCCAAGAAACTGTTTGGTAGGAAGTGATTTTTCGCTGGGCGAGATTTGGGTTTGATTGCCGATGGGGGGTGGCAATGTGGCATTGCTTATGGTGAAATGCGCTTTATACTTGTGCGAATTCGTGGGAATATGATCTAGGATTTGAGAGCTGATTTTGTAAGAAGTAGATGAATGAAATTTGATGCATCTTGATCTGAGAGAAAGAAATGCTGAGGATGAGGGGTAATTTTAGAAGAGGATGAATTTTAGCCTAGCTAAGATCCCCTACTTGTGTTGGATTTGTAGACTCACAAGGTCAATAGATTTAATACTATAAATTGCTATGTTTGGATGGCTATACCCAAGTCTAGGTATGGTATCACAGATGCTCTCTGGATTCCCCGAAATCACTTTGAGATTGAATCAAAATGTAAGTTAAAATTCACACGGATAACAGCCATTCCAAATTTAAATCTCAGTGAATATGGGGCTATCCTCAGGACAGCTAGGCACGGAAAACAAGTATTAGATTGAAAAGCGCAGTATTCTGAACTTATAGTCTCGGTCGTCCTATCTTAATCTTCGCTCTTGGATTTCTGATCAGAGAGGGGAAAGAAAAATACAGATGCTAATTAGAAATTCATCATCTCCCGCCAGTCTTCGAATGCATCTGCGATCGAATCGGCCATACCTTCTGCAAACCAATCTTTGTGTTTGTAATAGAGATTGCACTTATACCGCCAATAGCATTCCCATTCATAACAGTTATCCCAGTTGGCCAAGTCTTCCCTCATAGCATTGCACGCAGCTTGGTACCAGGTTTGACCCATATTATGCGGGTCGGGAAGGCGACGCTGTATATTCCCACGCCGGGAATATTCATAACCTCCTTCGTATTCTGGTACCGTAGACTTGCTTGCCCAATAGCGGTATCGATCCCGCAGCTCACATTCTGGTTCAGTACCTGCCCATGTGCCGTATATGCTTGTATTGAGGAAGATGGCAAAAGGCATTTCTGAAAAGCGATAGTTAGAGCCGAGCCCGCTCCAATTCCGCAACACATCCTTCAGCAGGAGGCCATCCAACCCGCATCGTTCGACATCTGCTCGGTGCCAATATGGGTACTCTCCATTGATAGATATGTCAAACATCTCGAGAGAGTGGTACAAAGGCTCCAACAGTCCAACCGGATCCGGATATCGCTTCTCGAAGTAATCGTAGAATTTGGTGCAAGTGAGGCCGAGGCACACGCGCCCTGCAGGTGGAAGCTGCTCGAAGATGCACATCATGACATCGTAACTTGCGGTGTTGATGCTTTCTCTGCTCTTTTTTGTAGGCCCTATTCATGGAGAATTACTTTCTATTTCGAAACACAAACATATATGGACAAAAGTCTAAGAATTGCAAGTACAATCCTGTTGACGACCAGGTGTCAGATCGACACTTTGCCCGCTCGAAACATTCACCCCTCCGTCATTTATGGCGTCGTTCATGCTGCGAGGAGCTAGAGAGGAAGCAGCTATCGGGCCACTAGAAGAGACAGGACCCTGTGATGGGTGCATCTCCTTTGAATAGAAATCAGTCTTGAGATGGTGGTTGGAAAATGAGGTGTTGCTACATCGTAGAGCAAAATGTCAAATAGGAAAGGTTGAAGAACCAACCTGAAAAGTCGGGCCCCGAAGATAAAACAGCGCAAAAGTGAATTGTTGAAAATGTCCCTTCCACGGATCGGTTCTCAAAATAAGGCTGATCTCCATCGACACCTCTTCGGACGATACCAACTACATTTCGGATCGAACTCCCTCGCAGCTATTTCACTTGAGTACGAGCATATAGTCCGTTGATAAACATCAAACTGCCACCAGTAGCCCTTCCAATCTTCCAAGCAAGTCCACGCCGCCATACTCTCCCTAATCATTTCTCTCGCCTTCGAATCCCAAGCATGAGCACCCAAAACTTCCTGCGGACCCGGTAGATATAGCTTCGTACCTGGATGTCTGGCTCTGTGACGAAATCCAACCTCCGTAGAATGGTTGTAATCATTGTATCGATGATACAATCTATCTCTTGCTTCCTTGCCTCCTTCTGGCGTCCAGTACACATTTTTGAGCAGAAATCGAAACGGCAGGCGATCGCCTGAGAACTTATAGTCCCTCAAACCACCCCAATCTTTCAGCAGGTCATGTAAACGGAGGTCGCAGGGTTTCATTCCCGTGGATAGGCATTGTACGTGTAGCTTTGATCTTGCTGCGCGTGTTGAAATGGTTCTTGAGAAAGATGGGTCAGATCGAGCACAACAGGCAGGCTCCATCAGGCTTAGTTTGTCTTCGTTGCGGCTGTCAAAGATGTCGTGGAATCGGCGGCATGTCACGGCAAGACATTACTTTGCTGACGGGATCGGCACTGTCGAATATGAGGCCCAGTAGTTCGGTGGGGAGTTTTACGAGAGGAGGTTTCTCTTGGAGCGACAAATCTGATATGGTTAGGTGATATTCTAAAATTCTAGAGAACTACACTTACTGTTCACTAAGCTGGAAAGGTTGGATGAGGTTTTTGGAGGCATGCTGCGTAGCGTCCTGTACGAAAATTGTAGGAAGGATAGAGATATGAGCAGAGAACCAGATAGAGAGGATGTAATATATGAAGCGAAATTGGGGGTTTCCTCTTTAGAAAGCAAGAAATATGACGAAAATATGACTATATTTTCCTAATGAACAAATAACAAAATCTAGTGTGCCCCTGACTCATAAGCTTTCATGGCACTTCAGCTCTATTTTCTGTTTATCGTTTGCAGCCTTGTAGTTTGCAACAGTGACTAATGTTTGAGGAAAAGGAGAGAGGGGGAGACTTTCCTTTTTGGGAAGGTGGGGTAGACTGCCTCAACTCAAATGTCTATCTGCAATTTTTGATCATCACCACTATATATAGAAACTTGACAAACATCTCTGATTCCTATCACCGGAGTCTCCGGCTCGCTGAAACCACTCTGCGAGGTCTCCGGGACAGCCCTTCTAACAACAGACGTTCTATCAGTCTCCTGTCTCGATACAAGAAATTCCGTGAAATACCTCCAGCCTCCAACGCCCATTAAACACCGAGTCATCCTATTCGATACAAGAAATTCCGTGAAATACCTCCAGCCTCCAACGCCCATTAAACACCGAGTCATCCTATACATAACTAACCAATTCCCTTTTGAGAAACTACCCGCTGTCAACGAAAACATTCATTCGCAAACCATAGAACCCACAATGAAAAACACACCTCTAAATCTCACCGCTCGCTAACAAAATAAGTAAAAACAGAGCATCATCAGCACTCCAAAATCCGCACCCCCCGTCATGTAACGGTCCGAAAAACGTCGCAGGGATATGAGAAATATGGAAATAGGAAGGCGGTGCTGTAAGTTTTATATCAAAATTGAATAGAAGGGAGCATGCCATTGACTGGGGTCGTCAATCCTTAACAGCAGTGAATCCCGCAAATTTCACCAGGGAGAGACTATATAAACACCTCTTGCTGATTTCTCAGAAGATCCGTATTCACGATTATTCGTTGCCACGAAGCCTGTTGATGTGGTTCTGGAGACTGGATCCATCGATTGGGTGGCATCTGCTCTATCAAACACATATATACGATCTTGAACTTCAAAAGAGAGTATTGACTTCAAAAATATAATATCATAGAAATGAATGAACAGTTGCACAGTTGCTGTCAGGGATAATTTCACTGTCTAAATGATAATTTCATTCGCTGAAATCAAGGCGAATGAGTGCGCACATAACTCACAGAGAGACTTTGCCGTGGAACAATGATTGAGAATAGGTGCCGTGAAACGACAACGAAAGCAGCGAGCGCAGATGAATTTGTGGTCTAGCATGTTAGTTAATCGTAGGAAACACGACAGATTACGTTGAGAGAAAGAATTTATATTGCAGAAGCCTGACTTGCAAGGGATCAAAGTGAATTTGCGCGTGATGGGGCACCTGAGGGATATATTCCAGTCAATCCCCACTGCGTTTCCAAATGATCTACGAAAAGGGCACTTGCCAGTCACAGGTTCATGACACAGCCGATCTCAAAGTCGAAAAGGTCTTCAACTGATGGTGCCATCATAAACATCAATTACATTTTCATATCTCATACCTCATTACCCCTCCATGCCACCAATTTCTAAGCCTCACTCCCCTTACTCCTCAACGGATACCTCAACGCCCCCTTCGCCTTAGCACAATTACTCACACTCCCCCCATTAATACTAGCATTAACCGGCAACGCCTGCCTACTCTGCACGCGTCCAAAAACATGATAATAATACCAAACCTCACTCACAACCGTCGCCCCATTATCACTCGTCCCATTCCCGGCACTCGTAGCATTATACTTCGGACCCGAACACCCAATATAAGGCACCGCTCCGAACCCCTTACTCAGCGCCCCCTGCAAATCCCCCAAACTGGTCGTACTGCTATTACTCGGGAAAATGTTTGCCGCAGCCAGCCAACCATATGTAGGCAGTGTCTCGTAATAGTAAACCGCGGTTTCGAAGAAATCGATCACTTCTTCGTGTTGCCGGTACATGGGTCCGTAACAAGGGATATCAAACGTGCTATAACACGTCCCATGTTTACTAAACTCATGGCCCCAAAAATCCCCATTTGGCTGATTCTGCGCAATCCAGTATTTATTCATATACGCCAACAAGTCGAATTTCCCCCACGGCGCCAAAAACGTGCTGATACTACTCCCATTATACGGTTTCACAGGCGTGCCCGAGGGGGTACCGGTTGTGGTGTTGGGGGAAGGGAGGGGATCGTATTGCCGGGAGAGATCGCAGTATTGTGTGAATGAGCCATTGCAGAAATCGGGCCAGAGACCGTGGAGGGTCCAGGTTGATGCGGGGAGGAGCTGGCCGCTGGATTCGAGGCCTGTGTAGGTGGACCAGAATTGGGTGGAGAGAACGAGGCCGCCATAGGTTTCGGTGCAGCAGCTGTCGGTGGTTTTGGGGTTTGCTTGGGGGGTGCAGGAGAGGTAGGGTGAGTCTGGGAGATTGTAAGACGGATTTGAGAGGAGATTGAGGAGGGGACAAACCTAATTGGCAGGTGTGGTTCAGATCGCTCTGTCCTGGGTAGAGAGATGCATGGGATACGCCCAGCAACGCAGCGCTGGCTGTAGCGGCGAGGAGCTGCATTGTTAACGTAAATTAAGGTATTAAGATATAACAATTAAGTTTCTAGGACACGATGAACAACAAGAACAGAAACGGAAGAAAACAGAAGGGAACAAGGAAAATATATAGGTTCCGCGCCCCCATGACGGGAGCTCCGAACCGTGGAGCTGGAACGGGCAGCTACAAAACCTAACAGGTCCCCGCGGCACACGATTGGCCACTCATCCAGGGCCAATTAATTGAACCATGCACAGGCATGATAACGTCTATCCCTGCGTCCCGAGACGCACCCTGTAACGAGACAAATCGTAGGTACTTCGAGTTCAACCGCCTTAAAATCTATAAACGCGTAAAGATTTCTATTCATTTTTATTTCAATTGTATTTTATATTTTCCTCGAATACTCCTAATTTATTAATTCCGAAAAAGAATTTATATTATTATTGGCCCCTTTGAATTTAAAAAAAACCTCTTTTATATAATATTAAAACTCTTAATTTGCGATATTATTATTAAATATTTTGTATTATTTAAATATATAAAACAATTAAATATAGATATACAAATTCTATTATAATATTCAAATATTATTGCTATTTTTGTGACGGCCGGGGTATGCTCTATTATATATTATTGTTATATAGGCCGATATTTTTTTTAATTAAATAATTAAAAATTTTGGTTAGCGGCAGTATAGAAATAATAATTTTAATAAAATTTTAACAAAATCTCTAATTGCTAAATATATAGTTACGATTATTATAATTATAATAATATTTTGCCGGAAATTCCTATTTCCCGATATTCTCCGAGTAAAACAAAAAATAATAATTTTAATTAAACTATAATTTATTCCAATTTTTTCGGTAGAAATTATATTATTTATAACGAAAATATTTAAAATTAATAATCTTAAAATAATATTTTTTATTCTTAGAATAATAAATAAAAAAAAAAAATTCTAAATATAAAATATTATATATATATCTTTATTTAAGATATTAATATAATAATATATAACAAATCGTTGTTTTAATTATAAATAATAAAATCAGATTTTTCATATTATAATAATAAAATAAATTATTCCTATTTATTTAAAACTAATAATTAAATTAACAAAAATTATTTGAATAATAGTAAATTTATTATTAATTAATTTTAAAATTTTTTATATATAGAAAAAAATAATATAACTTATCTAAGTATATAAATTATTTTGTTTATATTCCTTAAATATTTTTTTAATATAATCAAAATTGTAGTAATAATAATAAATTTATCTATAATAAATCCTAATTAATTTTATATTGACAAAATTATATATAATCTAAAAATTGTACCAGCTAATAATAATAACAAAATTATTAATAACTAAATTTTATATAAATTCTTTGATATATTATTTTATATCTACAAAATTAATATAAAAATATACATATACTATTTCGGGCAAATATTATAATAGATATAAATATTTAAAAAAATATATTTGTTTTTATTATTTTTATTTCTAAATAATTAAAAAATTTTTAGATTATATTTAATAATAAAATCTAATTTTGTAAAAAAAAGGATCTAGGTTAGATAATGAAATCGTTATTTTAATTTTTTCAATTTTTTTGATTTTATTTTGAAAACTAAAAGATTAAAAATCTATCAATATTTAAAAATTATATTATTTATAATATAATTAACAAGATTAGTTAGATTTATTGTTTATAAAAATTATATTTATAGTAATAGTCGATTTCTATTAATAAATTATTCTAAAAATTTTTAAGATATTCCTCCCAATATTCCCAAAATATTTTTTTATTTTTTTCATTTTTAATAATAATTTATATAGAATGGGACCTATTCTCAAGATTTATATTACCATTTTTACAAATATTTATATATTCTAATATATATTAGTTTTGAAAAAGCATTCTTTTTTTTAAAAAAATCTTGATCTGGTATTACCTAAGATCTAATAATCTAAATATTTCAAATTTTTATATAAAATCAATTTCCAATATTTTGTTGATTTCGAAAATTTTATTTATAAAATTATAAACAGAAATAATTCTTTTTTTTTTCTCGGATTGGCCGATATTAATATCGGTATTTTATTAATTTATTTAATATAATTATAGAAATATAACAACGTAAATATATTATTTTTTAATATAATTTTAGGTATCAATAATATAATAATATTAGAAATTTTAGATTTTAATTTAAAATTTTGACAGTTATAAATATATTTTATTTAATATAACATTTTTGTTACGAAATTATATAATTTATTACATTTAGTCTTGAAATAAGTCAGATTTAAAAATCGTAATTAAATAAAATATAATAAATCTAGGAATACATTTAATAAATTATTACTTAATTAATTTATATTATTAAATATCAAAAATATAATACTAATTTCTTATACCAGAATAATTCCCAAATTATATTTTTTTTTTATTAAATTTTTTTTTAAAAATTTAAAATTATATTTTTTTATTATAAAATTTTTTTCCAAATATTCCGAATTTTAAAAATTTTTTAATAATTGTAATTAAATAAAAGGGAATAGCCAAAATAGTTATTAATAATATAATTAAAATAATCGATAATATAATTAATTATAATATTTTTTTTATTATTTTAACAATTTTATTAAAGGGAAATAATTAAAGAAACTAATATATTAATAACAATTTTATAAATTTGCTAAGAAAAAATTTATGGTTCCAAAACCATAGATTCGTCTCGTGACAGGGTGCGTCTCGCTACGCAGGGATAGACGTTATCATGGATTAAATTCCTGGAAGCAGAAGCTTGGGATGGCAGGCACGGGTTAACGTCTAAGCTGCAAGAGGAAGGTTGGATCCTTTTAGCGAGCACGTGGGGTAGATTTTGGATGGAAGCTTTCGGATGGCAACGGGGACAGGCCGCGGGATATAGAAATAATGGGGATGATGAGAAGGGAGGCTGAATTGTGATATTGTCATTGGATTTCTTTATTTACTTCCAAGAGTGGCTTTGAGCCAAGCCATGATATGTACAAATCTTTAACGCCCGTCAATTAATCCATAAATCGTGAGCGGAGTAGCCCGGGCCTTGTTTATCCCCTTTACTGCTTCTTACTATTTTTCTCTCTTACGAGTTCAATAACTCTGTAAGGTAACCTTTGGGGCCGTATGGCTTGAAAGCTCAAGGACCGCGACCTCCCTACTAACGCCGGCGGAGGTAGAATGTTTACCTACTCGAATTTGCACCAAAAACCAGATACTGTGCCTCATCCCCTTCCGAACCGTCTATCAAATAGCTTCAACACACCCATAACACTAGCTGCCTCCACCTCCGTCGCTGCTCTGCCCGCTTGCTGGGGTGGCGTAGCATGGAGTCTTCCAAGCCAAGTATTCAGCTCATCGCTTGCTTGTTCAAAGCCTTTGTGCGTGGAAAGAGTCTTATATGTGTCTGCAACAGACAAACTGGGAGGGGGATGAGACGTTGCAGCTGTTGGAAGAGACTTGCAACACCCCCCACCACCAGCATTGCCGCCACAGCAACCCTCGGGGACCGCACTTGACGTAGAAGAGGCTCGCATAGCAGCGAGTGACCGGCAGAACAGGCCAGACTTGGGATCGGATTGACATTGCTTGCAAGTACCAGGACCGTTGGCACAGGGATTTGATGTTGGCGGAGCCGCGACAGGTCGATGCATATGATTTGGGTGCATAGACGGTAGTTTAACCATGCTTCCATCGGCATCAGTATCTGATGGGGGTGGCGTCACTTCATTGAGTAAAGGAGCAAGTCGATTCTCATGGTCCCGGTCATTGGCAGCAGCGGCTTCCGCACAGGCACAAAACGTGCCTTCATCACAGAATCCACATGATTCAGCTGGCGGTCTGGATATTTGGATGGAAGACTCCTGTATGGACGGACGTGCCACAGGCTTTGATGAGAATTGGGCGGTGAAGTCAACCTCGAGTGGTGTTGATGGCGCCGTTGACGGAGCGGACTGACGGCGACGCTTATCAGCTTGTTCCTCAGCGGACGGTGAGTGTGCTCTCTTGAGCTCTGTAGATGCTGTCATACCAACCGTAGAATTGATGGCTTCCTCCAAACACTCGCAATGAGTATCGAGAGTACACTTGCCACAACCCTGCGTAGCAATAGCCATAGCCTCCTCGACACAAGCGCATCGGCTTGTGGATGTACATCCACCACATCCAAGAGGCTCTGGATCTATCTTGGGTGGCTGTGGTGTAAATTGCTGAGGCTCGGGTGCCTTCTGTGGAGTTTGTCGGTGGCGTCGTGGAAGAGGGACAGCATCTGTTCCTGTTGCCTTTGCCCCATTTCGAAGATATGACAACTCTGCCAACGCGGCTTCCTTTTCTCTCCTCTCATAGTCTGCAATACGATCCAAAGTATCACACCGCAACCTCCATGACTGAAGTTCGCCCGAGAATCTTTCCACATCCGCTTCAAGTCGTAAAATCTTCTCCCTCATGCCCGCCTCCCTCTTAGCCTGTTCCTCTTTCGTCTCCTCCAACTGCTCTTCTAGCTCTCCAACGCGCGCAGCACGTCGTTCCCTGAACGCTCTTTGCGCAGCCCTATTCTGAGCCTTTCGTTTCGTAGGAGGGGTATCGGTAGCCGGCTTCCGGCCCGGCTTTGGTCGTGGCGGAATCACCCATTCCTTCCTGGTAATCATAGACGGGGTCGGGAGACTGTTTGCCGGAGCAAGAGCAGCCATGTTGGAAGCATTCGCCGTTTTGATAGCAAGGGTTGGAGGTGCTGGGGCGATCGCAGCAGGGGAGCCCGCAGACGACGGTGTTGACACTGCAGGCGAGGCCATCGTGCTTTAGCGATCAATTAAGCAGAATTGATCGTCGAAATTGTTAAAAGCACGAGAAACGAGAGAGTAAGAGCATTTAACTGTCTACGGCGCTGCAACAGAGTGCTATGCAGCGTTAAAGCTGCAAAAACCCGTCGACAAATGAAGATGGTGGGAGGAGAATGGCAGAGGAGATTTGATCTTGAGTTATCTGATCCGCTGATAATGCAGCCGGTGCCGCTAGCTTTTTCCAAGTGTGCCGAGTTCGGAATCCACGCCTCTCTCTTTTACCCAATCACGGCACCAGACACACCAGACACGCTATATCTCCATCGCAAAGCGGGGCTGCAGAGAGGAGTAAAGCCATCGTACGATTTAGTGCTGAGCACGTTGTGAGGAGTTCCGTTAGCATAAGCCGAAGAGGGCCAGACCGGCACAGCAACAAGATCACACGTGATATCTGTCCAGAAGAAGACGTTATTTTTAAGGAGAAGAGAGACAACAAGGCGTTGTTCATCATGAGCAAGTTTTATTTTGGAGGAGGCTCGGGCGATATCTCGGAGGACGACGAAGACAATCTTCCCTATCCTGAAGCACTACCCCGTAGTGATTTCCTGGCACCAGACTTCGACGCGCCAGCATATCTATCAACACTCTCGGAACGACATCAGACCCTAGAGGATCTTCGGTCAGATTTGAGGGAACGATCCCAAGCATTATCAAAAGAGTTGTTGGATCTTGTCAATACGAATTATGAGCAATTTCTGAGTTTAGGGTCAGATTTAAAGGGTGGTGAAGAGAAAGTTGAGGATGTGAGAGTAGGACTTTTGGGTTTCAAGAGGGGTGTAGAGGATGTGAGGGGGAAGGTTAGGGAACGGAAGGTTGAAGTCGAGGGACTGTTAGGGGAAAAGAAGGAAGTCAGCAAGCAAATTGCGTTAGGTCGAAAGCTACTGGAGGTCGATGCCCGCCTTGAAGAGCTTGAAGACAGACTCATGGTTTCTTCGCTAGGTCGTGCTGTCAATGGAGGAGACGACGACTCGTGGACTGATAGCGAGGATGAAGACGACGACGACGATGATCTTGGTGGTGAGGCTGGTGTGGGTGGAACGAGCACAAAAAAGCTTCAACGACTTGTCACGGATTGTCTACATGTTGAGCGTCTCTCTGAAAACGTGGGGAAAGACCACCCCTATATCTCGGCACAGCAATCCCGAATGCTGCGAGTCAGAAATACCATTCTCCTTGATCTCAGTACAGCGTTGAAGCTAGCAGCACCTATGGGAGAAGGAGCCAAACCCAGACTCATCAAGATACTGGGTATCTACAGAGGTTTTGGTGCTGACGCGGATGCAATTAAAGTCCTCAAGGATTTGAAGTCGAAATGAGAGAAAGATATCTGTAGCATAGCGTTGGAGTTGGGCATACCAGGAGCACAAAATGGAATATTTTACATCTATATCTACAACTGTACACTTTACGGACCTGACAACTCTCTAGCGGTAACTGTCGTGTTCGACCCCCTGAACGCTCCATTGAGAGGCAAACCCGGCCCATTTGTAGAACTCAACACCACTTCCACCAGCTCCTTGTTGATCTTGTCGCTGATACGTGACATATCACTCTTCACAGCCTCAATAAAAGCCTTCACATTGCGTGACATCTCATCCGGACCGAACCCCAACTGCCCAATAGCCATCCTGACCACGCCCATTCTCTCCCTATACTCCGTAGCTCCAATCATGTCCTTCATCGTCTTAGCCGGATCAACAACAACCGTACCCAGCTTGCTACTCGGCATCAATCCTCTTGGACCTAGTACCCTTCCAATTCCCGACTTGTTCATCTTGGCCAGCGAATCCGTCTGGCACAGACATCGATCAAAATCAATCTTTCCAGACTTCACAGCATCGAAAACATCATCTTCTCCAACCAGCACAGCACCTGCTGCTCTTGCCTGTTCCGCATATTTCGAATCCGGTGGGCAGATAACGCAGACTCGAAAGTCGGTCTTGACGGGATGAGGAAGCCGTAATCGATTTCGTACCACCGGTCCATTCTTTTGCGATTTGAGCTTAAGAGCTAGTTCGTACTTGACCGAAGTCGGTTTCTGTCCTACTTCCCAAGCTCGAATAATTCTAAATAGCATCAGTAAAGCTCATCTCACATGCACACGTGCATCCCTACCTCATCGCATCCAATAGCGAGAACTGCTCCTCTTTGCTCAGATCGTACTGTTTGAACGTTGTCCTTGCTTTCTTCTTTTTTACCACTGTCTTCTTCGCATACTTCTGTGCATTGCCCTTCCCGGACGGCGTAGAATTCTCTTTCTTCGAGACAATTTTAGGAACGAACTTCCCGCGCGACGATGAGGGAGTTGATGTACTGAAGAGCCGCGTTGGCAGGGTCGTAGGTTTCGATCGAGTAAGGTGTAAGCAAGTACTACTCAATTGAGCCAGACACGGCCTTGCGGTGGCCATCGCGACGTTGACTTGCAAGCTGCAGTATTTCTTGAGTCGACATTTTGAAAGGCAAGAGATTCGGGTCTAGTTGCTCGGAGCGGAACAACTCTCGGACCCAGCCACTCACTGAGTCAAAGCGAAAGTCAAAACACCCCACCAAAAAATCAACACCCCTCCTTGAACCTCCCATTACTCACAACACAAGAAACAATGAAGACCGCCGAGCTGTCGCAACTTGCGGCGAGTCTCGCTGCACCGGATTTTAAAGCTATCGAGCCGCATCTCGCTGCCTTGGACAAACATCTCATTCTCAGAACTTATGTCGAGGGGTACAAGATCAGCGAGGCTGATACAAAAATATGGGTCACTCTCCGAACGAACAAAGTTGCGGTTGCTTTTTTGAAGAGGGGGGCGCTGGTTAATCTGTCGAGATGGTTTACTTATGTCGAGCAAACTCATCCTGAAATTCAGGAGGAAATTAAGGCGAAGGATGAGGCAGAGAAAGCGAAGAAGATGGCGGCGAGTAAAGCTGGGGCGAGTTATAATATGGCTTTGCAGGATGTTGAGAAGGGGGTTGTTACTAGATTTCCTCCTGAGCCATCGTATGTTCCATTCCCTATATAAAATTTCAATATAGCTGACTATGCCATAGTGGATATTTACACATTGGTCACGCAAAGGCCGCCCTTCTTAACGACTACTTCGCACACGAGCTCTACAAGGGCACTCTACTCCTCCGATTCGACGACACAAACCCCACAAAAGAGAAGCAGGAGTACCAGGATGCGATTATTGAGGATCTTGCTCTCATGGGTATCAAGCCAGACAAGACCAGCTATACAAGTGATTACCTCGAGACGTTATACCAATACTGCATTCGGATGATCAAGGAGGGTCATGCCTACGCAGATGATACAGACCAGGAGACTATGAGAGCCGAGAGAATGGATGGTATTGCCAGCAAAAACCGAGACAACACAGTTGAGCAAAACCTTGCAATTCTGGAGGAGATGAAGGCTGGTACCGAAGTTGGACAGAAGAATTGCATTCGTGCAAAGATGTCTGTTGATAACCCAAATAAGGCTATGCGCGATCCTGTCATCTATCGTTGCAACCCTATGCCCCATCACCGAACTGGCGATACTTGGAAGATGTACCCTACCTACGATTTCGCTTGCCCAATTGTCGACTCCCTCGAGGGTGTTACGCATGCTCTTAGAACAACTGAGTACACCGACCGCAACCCCCAATACCAATGGTTCCTCGACACTCTCAAGCTACGTCAAGTACACATGTGGGATTTCGCTAGAATGAACTTCATCCGAACCGAACTCTCAAAACGAAAATTGACCAAGCTGGTGGACGCTGGTCAGGTATGGGGATGGGACGACCCTCGAATGCCCACAATTCGAGGTGTGCGAAGACGAGGCATGACGATCCCGGCTTTGCGAGACTTTATCCTAAAGCAAGGCCCCAGTCGAAACATCGTCGTAATGGACTGGACCAACTTCTGGGCCTCTAACAAAAAGGAAATCGACCCCATCGCACCCCGCCATACCTCTGTCGACGTTACCAACGCCGTCAAAGCTACTGTCCTCAACGGCCCTGACAAGCCATACACCGAAGACAAGCCTAAGCACAACAAGAACCCTGCTGTTGGAATTAAGAAGGTGGCTTATAGCAAGAATTTGCTCCTTGACCAAGAAGATGCCAAGCTATTCAAGCAAGACGAAGAAATCACCCTCATGAACTGGGGTAACGCATATGTCCGCAAAATTATCGGCTCTAACCCCATCACCGGCCTCGAACTCGAACTCCACCTCGAAGGCGACGTCAAGAAGACTGAGAAGAAAGTCACCTGGCTATCCGAGGATCAGGAACTGGTCAAGACTGATGTATATGAATTTGATTACTTGATGACAAAGGATAAGCTGGAGGAGGGCGATAACTGGGAGGATTTTGTCAACCCGGATAGTTGTCATAGGGCGGAGGCGTTGGTGGATGCTAATGCTGTGGATCTGAAGGAGAATGATATTATTCAGTTGGAGAGAAAGGGCTATTTCCGAGTTGATAAGGCGGCGGAGGGAGGAAAGGGATTGGTGCTGTTTGGAATTCCAACAGGAAAGACAAAGTAAAAAGGGTTTTTGATGTTGATGTAGCACTCTAGCATAGAAATGAATTATTATATAAATCATTTCTCTATTTTCCTTTCACAGCAACTCATCCTAATATCCCTTTGCCCGCTCCCAAAACGCCCTCCCACATCATATCCTATTCAATCATACACAACCCCTCCATCTGCCCCATCTCCCCCCAACATCTATAACAACCCCTTCCTAGCCAACTCAATCTTCCTCCCCGCCTCCCCCGCCTTAAAACCCCCCTTACTAACACAAACAGCCTTGCCCTCCCCCAACTCAAACTTCTCCTCATAAATCGGATGCGGACACGGGCAATGGTGCGGGAAATGTACGCAGGCTAGTGTATCCGGACACAGGTAGTTGGTGCAGCGTGCTTGGTCATAGTTGTTTTGGTACCAGGAGGAGTCGGAGGGGACGTTTTGGGGTTCTTGGCGTTGTTGTTGCTGGGTGGGTGTGTTAGTGGAAGTGTAGATGGAGGGGGGAGATTGGGGGATATGCCTGGCCGTTGAACATGTTTTCGAAGAATTGGAATTGTGCTTGTGCGACGGAGAGGAAGAGGAGGAGGGCGGAGAGGAGGGGGATGGATGTTCGTGCCATGATGGCTGGTGTATATGGAGGGAGGTAGTTCTGGTGGTTTGGGCAATAGAAGTAATTTCCCACTTCAAATGAAGAATTGGGGAGAAGCAAAAACTCCCAGTCCGACGTAGAGCTCGGGAAAAACGTCAAATTCTCAAGAGTTGCGATTGTACCTCCAAATATCAAAGGATATATTAATCTAAGGTTATGGACAGCTATCCCAAAAAATCTCGCTTACTAAGCACACACCCCTGTCCGGAATTTTATCCCAAGCCAAAGCTTCAAGCAACGACATTATTTCCCCAGAGCGCAACAACATGCTGCTCCCACGATTACAGCCGCCATTACGGGCAGCGCTGACCTCAATTGCGCGCTCCAGCCACCAGGGCTCAAGTATCCACGAAGCATTCGCACAACTCGCCATCCGGAGCCCGGCGCTGGGTTTCGTGAGACATGCATCGCATGCTCAGCAGGGAGCTGTGAATAAGGCGAAGGATGGGCCGGGGAAGAGGCTGGGTGCTAAGAAATCTGGAGGTTTGTTTCCTATGCTTCTTGTATTTGTGGGTAATACTTTGGATTTGAGTTGGAGCTGATTGAGGGAATAGAACAATATGTCATCCCTGGAAACATCATCTTCCGTCAACGAGGCACGCACTGGTTCCCTGGCGACAACTGTGCTATGGGCCGCGATCACACTATTTATGCCACTGAATCGGGATACGTGAAATACTACAAAGATCCCGAAAAGCATCCCAAGAGGCAATACATCGGCGTAGTATTCGAGCGCGAGCAAGTCCTGCCTTTACCGAGAAATAGTGTAAGGAGGCGGAAGTTGAATATGGTAGCCAGCAAAATGGAGACGCCGCCGACGGTCGAGGCTAGGGGTGATTTGGTGGTGGATGGGGATGGAAGTAAAGGTGTGGTGGTGAAGCAGAAACCGAGTAAGGAGAGGAAGGGGGAGGAGGGCAGGAAGTTAGAGCTTAGACCGGGATATATGTATCGGGAGGCTAATTGGGAGATTGGACGGGCGGCGGAGAGGGCCAAGGTTAAGGTTAGGGAGTTTAAGCCGAGGGATCGGTGGACGGCGTGGAGGAAGGCATGGAAGAGGCAGGTGGCTAATAAGGAGAAGAGGATTGTGGGGAAGAGGAAGTAGGTGGATGGTTGTGTATGATATGGGTGATACCGCCGTGTTGGCGAACTGTATTAAAAGAATAGATCATATGTACAGTGGCTTCCAAGTTGGAAAATTTCCTCATCCATCCCGCCTTACGAGTATGTATGTATGAGGTCCTTCAAGCATCTGGTGTTTTGCTATCAAAGTGCCGGTCCGAAGATGCCAATCACCTGCAAATAATCCTGAGAGATTGCTACATTCTTCGTCAATTCCAAGCAAACTGCTCCTTTTTTGCATGAATGAGTAATATCATGACCTGTTTCTTTTCACGGAGTCAAGTAAACTCCAGGCTTGCTTTTTGTTGACTGGAAAGACTCCTCCGCAGTCATTGTTTTCACGTCAAGAACCACATGTCCAATCTATATATTTCAACAACGTCGCTCGTTTCTCAACACATGCCCCTCTTTGCTGGTTGATATCCCGCTTCGCCCAGCTTACATATCTCGACCAAAGTTGAACCTCGCCCAATTGGTGCTTGAACAGACATCACGCTCCGCAATACTCTGGATTCTCTCTCGATTCGTCAGCCAATCTTATCCGTCTCGTCGGTCGTGGCAACATCTATCAACGACCTACCCAACGAACTTGTGTATAACATATTCGAAAGACTCTTGCCCTCTGGCCGATTATGTCTCGGTCTAACCTGCAAACACTTCTATGGTGTCTTCAAGGAGCGTCATAAGCCCTTGGTCTCTTTGATGGAGCCTGTCTGCTGCGCTCGATTACTCCGACCCAACTTTCCAATCTTAGATGAGCGTTGTGGTAACAAACCCTGCCAATTCCAACACCTGCGGCTGCATGATGTGTTCCAGACTTGGAGGCCACTAAACGGTTATCGATTCTCAGGTCGGCATATTTTCAAATTTCTTCAAACGAGCATATACGGGATGACACCTGGAAGTCCCGTGGAAAAGATACTGGGCCAGCGATACAAAGATTTCAAAGATGCGCGTGAGTATAGAGAGGGCTACGGGGAATTTTCGGATGATACAAACGAGGCACTCCCGAATCCGTACAGAATGAATGGCGCAGATTGGAATGCGGCGGCGAAAGAAATGATGAAAAACGATATGGCGAGGTGGAATTGCTTTAATGATTGGAATTACTTTTGGAGGAATTTTGATGTGTACCGTCGGTACAGATACACCTTCGAGGAAACTATTGCTGAGATGTGGGCCGATCCTTCATCCAAATGGTTTAAGGGACGTAAGTAGGTGGAATCGCTAGTATTTGGTGTTAACGTACACCGTGCAGCGTATAGCCAGGTAGTGTACGTCAACTTTTGAGACGTATGAGTCTCCTAGGCTGTGTTCGTGTCGTGATATGCCGCAGAAAGAATTGAACAAGTACCAAGGCTTACATGATCTTTCCTGTTACTTCAAATGAAGCTTTCACACCCAGGTCTCAGTCGTGCAATCAAGTGCGAGCGGGGTTTTTTCAGTCAAACCGGCACACTTCAGTTGCGAAAAGACTTTCCACAAAAGGAACACATATTTTCAGGTTTCTCGAGTGAGTCTCTTGATGGCTCTTGCCCTTAGCGGATCATTGGAAGCCTCCAGAAGTTTCTTTCTGTTTGAAATCGGTTTGTGTTACTGCATCGTGCGTTCCTGTGTCAAACCTTTCAAACTTTTCCTCTGAAAGAACAGCCACCCTGACGCCGATGATATATATGTTTCGAGATTTCTGGTTACTCAACTGGGCTTTTTCTTTTCGAATACTTTAGGTTCTGTTTTGTGCAGACTATAGTATGTCTTCAACGCGTGACTCCGAGGCTTTCACCCGGCCATCCAGTATGTGACCATCAACTCCTTTGAGAGCACCAGCTAACCAACAGATCTACCACCCGAGGAAAAGCCAGCAGGCATTAGGTTACCTACCGAGCTCCTTCAACAAGTATATGACAATCTCGAGTGTATTGGCCGAGTATGTTTTGGCTTGGCTTGCAAACTCTTCCGCGAGATCTTTAAAGCACGCCCCAGAACACAAGTTAGATTGATGGAGCCCGTTTGCTGCGCGGAAAGGATACTAGAATTCACGCGAGCTAGTATACAGTCTCGAAGACCAACTATTGCATCAGGGCATTCGGAAATGCAACAAGAGCAACGTTTTCTGTGAATATGACGGCATACGGCTACACCATCTGCTTCAAGATTGGCGCGGACTTTGTGACGGGTACCGATTCTGAGGCCCGCACGCACCTTTCAAATTCTTGAACACCAGCATCTACGGCACGCAGTTGACCAGTCTTGCGGAAGATAAGTTGTTTGAGCGATATCGCGATTATTATACTGCTATGCAGATACTAGATTCGAATGGCTTGGATCAGAGCATTATTAGGCTTCCATTTCCTTACGATATGAACGCCGAGGCTTGAATACAAAAGCCCGGGAGATCATACTTGAAGATATGGAGAGATGGGAAACTTATGTCGACTACAATGCTTTCTGGTCAAATCTCGATGTTTACATTTTGTGGAAGTCTTCCCTTGCAAATACTGTAGCTGCACGGGAGGCTGATCCATCTCATTCTTGGTATGAACATCACGATTAGTTACCTCCAGTGCTCGTTGACCTTTTCCGGTCCGTCTGCTATGGGAGGACTCGTCAAAACCTTTTGGGGCCTCATAGCACTCATTTAGCGGATTGTTTTGCTGCAGTCTTATCACAGAGGTGTCAACTTACATAGCTCAAGAACAAATTCGAATATCTGCAGCGACAACTATTCTTTTTTTATAGAATTGGGTCTGTTGAGTTACTTTCATTCGATTGGAAAGTTTCCAATCTCATTTTGGCCTCCTGCAGTGTTTTACCCTGTTCTCGGTACGATTTGAGTGAAGTCTCGAGTTTTCGCACCAAGGTCAGTCTTCTGATACAAAGGTCCCAGGCACCAAAGCTGCGCAACATTAGCTTTTCATGGACTGACTAAAATCGTCACTTCAACTTTCTCAAACTACGCAACCTTCTCAGAATTGGGTCGAATCTAACGAGGTTGCGTTCTCAGAACCCTGTTCCACCGGATGAGGTGCTTTCGCCGCTGCATGGATAAATATCAAAATCTCTTGGCACCTTCCATCTGGAGCCAATTCACACCGCAGCTTACGGGCGCATGCATAATCCCAACATACTCCGCACTTGAAAAGTGAGATTATACGACTACTTCCAAAGAATGTTTATCAATCAGCCGGTATATAATCTCGTACTTTTCCTCTTGCCGCATCCGATGCCACCGTAGTGGGTCACGTCAGATGAATAAGAGGAGTGGGCTTCCCGTCCCAATTCTATTGAGATTCTACTTCAGTGCCTCATTCCATACCCGCGAAGATGAAGTTCTCACCGTGGATTGGAATTCTTCCACTCGCTCCAATAATTGGAGCAGCACCTACCAATGACAAACCTCTGGTCGAGTCCGTAAGTATCGCAACCAAACTAAATAACATAAATTCTGATGCTCAAAACAGAATAAATTACGCAGACTCATTCTGCGCTCAGAGCTTCTGGCAAAAGCCAAAACTCTCGAAAAATTCGCATACGACACCCCAAAGAGAAATCGACAAATTGGTACCCCTGGTCATAATTCAACGATCAATTTTATCTACGACACCTTAAATAAATACCCGGATTATTATGAGACTTATTTACAGCCTTATGAGATGTTACTTAATGTCGATGCAAATCTAACAGTTAATGGGACCCCACTTGAAGTCTACTCTCTCGGCATGAGCCCCTCAGGAAAAGCAAAAGGACCACTGGTTCATATTCCCAATCTTGGATGCGACAAGGTATTCTTTTGAACTCACCCATCATTTTCCCTACAGCTGACACAAAACCAGTCCGACTTTCCAGCCGACCTCACGGGTAAAATCCCAATCATCTCTCGTGGAGACTGCCAATCAGCCGTCAAAGTCGCATATGCAGGCGCAGCAAACGCTGCTGGGGCAATAATATACAACAGTAACCCGCCCCAGTATAGCAGCATGAATGGGTACTCACTGCAGAGGATCTCGACTCCTGAGGGGCCATATGTCCCCACGGGTGGGATCACGAAGGCCGATGGGCAGGCCTTAGTCGCGAGGCTTGATGCGGGAGAAGTGATTATTGGAGACTTGTCTACATTGACTGTTAATAAGACTACGTGGGTAATTTGTTTAAATTCGAGGAACCTTGACTGACGATCTTGGAGATATAACGTTATTTCTCAGACGAAAGGTGGAGACCAGAATGATGTGCTTCAGATTGGAGCTCATACTGACTCTGTAGCCCCTGGTAATTTATTCAACCTACCTGATTCCTGGGTTCTCGTAAATGTCACTAACATCCGACTGTGCAGGCCCCGGCATAAATGACAATGGATCAGGAACGAATTCGCTACTAGAAGTTGCAATCCAGCTTACCAAATTCTCCGTAAATAACGCAGTCCGATTCTCCTGGTTCGTCTCATTCTAATCACACCTTGTATCACAAAATTAACATCGTTCAGGTGGACAGCAGAAGAGCCAGGCTTGCTCGGATCAACTTACTACGTCGCTCACCTCTCACAGTCAGAAATCAACAAAATCCGCCTCCATCTGAGTACTTCTTCCACTTAATACCCACCCTCTCCATTTTCTAATGATAAAAAATAGATTTCGACATGCTAGCCTCACCTAACTACGCGTACCAAATCTACGACGGTGACGGCTCCGCTTTCAACGTCACCGGTCCTCCCGGCTCAGCCGAAGCCGAACACGCATTCCAGGACTATCTCACCAAGGAAGCGCATCAAAATTGGACCGAAACTGAGTTTGACGGAAGGTCTGACTATGGGCCATTCTTGGATGTGGGGATCGCGTGCGGTGGGCTGTTCACTGGAGCGGAGGGGTTCAAGACGGCGGCTGAGCAGGAGATGTTTGGGGGACAAGCGGGCGTGGCGTATGATATTAATTATCATGGTCCGGGGGATAATGCTACGAATTTGAATATGGGAGCTTGGATTGAGATGACGAAGGCTATTGCGCATGTTGTGGCGGGGTATGCAAGGAGTTTTGATAGTTTGCCGCCAAGGAATGTCTCGGTTGCTGCGAAAAGGGGGGTGATTGGGAAACGAGATGCTATTCAGCCTTGGAGATTGCGATATGTTTGACGCAATTCAGACTGTAGAGCCGCTCAGTATACTTTAATATCTTCTTAAAGGAGTTTCTTAACGACAGGCTATGCTTTGTCCTGAACCGCACGTCAAGGAATTCTTGGTCGCCTGTGTGACATGCTTCAATCAAAGTATTCAAAGATTGCCAGACACTAGCGCTCGAGGGATGAGGGATCCCCAAAGATTATACAGGATTTTATTTGACCTTGTTAGTTGTAATTTCTGGAACGCAATGGGAAATATTTCACAGATCAATGGAGCTACATATCTTGAGATTCACAAATAGCAAGCAATTGCAGAATACAACGACGTAGATTGAAACAGTAAAGGAAAAGACAACAACTATCCTTACAACACTTCCTGAGACAAAGGCCTTAGAAAATAAAAGCAAACGAATTACAGGGTCGCCCCTTTTGACGTCTAGAGAGAGTGTCCTATTTCCCAACGAAAAGCGCCAAGCTCCCATACTACTAATAGCACTGGAACTTATTTTCCATTCATGCCTTCAGGTTTATTGATCGTTAGAGCTGCCTCTTTCCCCCCAACCGTTGGCGATGGATCACCGCACTTATAGCGGCCAGAAGGCTGGAGCTTGAGGGGTGTAGGCTTGATATTGCTGTCGAAAATATCATTCGCAATACCAATACCAAGCGGCACGCCCCCAACAGGGAACATCTGCCCAGGGCGATCTCCACGACCTCCCATAGCTTTGTAGGTGATGTCTTGAGCATTCTTATAATCAACAGTCCCATCTGTTTTGAAAGTCATAGATGCTAGGACATCGCTCGGAGCAAATGCGTCGAATCCCCAGTGGACACCAAGAAAGACGCGACTGAGTCCGTTTTCAAACATGGCGGCCCAGAGACTGGGGTAGAAGCGCTCGCCGATATCAGTTCGAACTGTGCCCTGCTGGTCGGTGATTGGGAGGCTGGGATCATATGGTTGCCGTAGGTCTCTGCTGATGCCGTTAAGCTCCTCGGATGGGGCACTGAAGCTGATGGAATCTGCTTCATCGATTGCGAAGTTCAACTTATCTCTCTTCCTATAATACAAGCGAAGTGCCTGAAAGAAGGCTCCGCCAAAAGTAGCATGGCCTGATGGATAAGATGGGAATGGTGGCTTGAATGAGATCAGATTGGTGTTGGTTTCTGGAGCACCGAGAGTCAACCAGAAGGGATCGTGAAGTGGATTGGTGATATCCTCTCGGACACCGGAAAGTGGACGCCAGAATTCGAAACAATATTTCTCGAGCCAGGCGAAGATACCTGCGTCACCCATAGCCACATTCGCGAGGCAAAATAAGCGGACGAAGTCGGCATTGTTGGCTTCGTTGGTGATGTCAGGTTTTGGTTTCTTCTCGGTCGCAAGCTTGCGGAGAATCTGGTTGTAGTGACGCGGTGGGGTTCCGATCAGGTTAGCTCCATCGTAGGCCCAGAAGTACCCAGCGACTGTCTGATCGGGAGTGCGTGTAGTGGTGTTGAGAGCTGATGCCCCACCCTCACGATACACTTCCTGAACTGAGAAGTCGTATTCTGTGAGATTGTTGGTACTGAACCCGACAGGAGGGTCGGCGATGATGTGCTCCCCCTGAACCGCAATTCGCTTGCCCAGTAGTCCATAAAAGGGGGCAGAGAAAGGACGAATAGCTTTCTGGGGCCCATTAGGATCATTCACATTGACAGGTACTATGCGAACTGGGTTGGTTGGATCGTCGTCGAACTTGTACTGCCCCTTGATTGGAGCATAAGAATCTTGATCAAATGGACCTAGACCTTGATCAAGCAAGTTCAAAGTCGCATTGGCAACAGCAACTCCAAAGCGATAGCTTTGCGAGAGCGTATCAAGCCCAGCCTTATCCACATAGCTCTGGATCAGGCTGGTAAGCTCGTTGGTAGTAGCCAAGGCGATGCTCGGAGCTGGGGTTGTGTATAGTTGACGTAAGACGGTGTTGGCGGCACCCCCAACTGCTTGCTTGGCATCCGTGGCACCAAGAAGAGGTGGCAGACTGAAAGACGCAGGAGTAGCGTTGGGTGTAAGATAAGTCTTAGCTACACCAGCGGGGTCCGGATGAATTGAGAAGTAAGTGTCATTGATTGCTAGGTGAAGTATTGCTAAAAACCGGGATGATGACGGCGGGCTATTCCCAGGACCGCTGATCGAAGTTGTAAGACGGTTGAGATCAAGAGCCAAGCTGTTCCAGAAGAGAACGTAATTTGTGTTCCATTCTGCTGGCTCGTTGACTGGTGGAAGAACAACCATACTGATGTGTAAGGAGGTGACGAAAGGTACTCGAGAAAATCGTTTGGTTAAAGTCTTATTCCGTACGTTGTAGAGTCAAAGTTTGAAGTCAAAGTTCGTTATGAGCAGAAAAGGATCCAGAGCGAAAAGGAGGACCCTTTAATAATTAACCTCATAGCCACTTACCTGAGGCTAGACACGGTAAGTCTGCAGTGATTATAGAATGTCAAGGCATGTGATGGCTGTGTTGTTCACAATAATAGAAAGTGGCTGTTACTGCCTAGCATGACAATGCCTTGTGCTGTTAAAACTTTACCGTGTTTGACTTCCCGAATGGCAAACGCACAAATCAAGTCAGCGCATTCTCAGTGATGGGTTAAGAGAAGATCATCTGTTACCTGCCGCTGGAGAATATTGTAAGGCACGGGTGGACTCACACTTCTTTACCAAACTCAGCTGCTTACGCAGACATAAGCCTGGGAACCATTTGGTACTCGTGATGTTGGTCTCAGCCTCTAAGTACTCCGAACCATCATTTAATAATATCTAAAGCCTATGGGAACCGACCCGTTGAGTGTCTCTCGCGACTGACACCATACCGAGAATAGTGTCCCCAAGACGTCGAGGACTTTAAGAGATCACACATGCTACTGACGGCAAAACATATGCGAACCGATATATTATGGAGTACATCTAGGTAATGTATGGAACAAGCGAATTCAAATTGGCGTTTAGGGCGCGCCAATCCAATGTACAAGGTTTCAATGATAATTGTGCTGAAGTATTGCCCAAACAAGTATTGGAGAGCCTGGGCGTTGATCACCATTCTCTTCAGCTCACATGGAAAGGTTTCCCTTTGAGTTTTGCGATATTGTTGCGGCGTAGAGGCGAAGTCCTTCGCTTCCATCTCGTAAATGGCGTCAGCATGTGGTCAAGCTCGGAGCGCCGAAGCTAAGGAGACGATACATAAGCCTTTTCTCAGACATAATGTCTTAGAAGATAAGTAATGTTGCTTCCGCGGGATATGTGAGGGTCAAATGAAAAACAATGTCTTGCAGAATCATGTAGGTACAATCGTATCTAGATGACGAATCGGAGATTAATCTGCGGAAATGGAAGAATCGAGAGATAAGTGTGGTAAATGTGATAGGGATTTACATTGTGCTTATTATTGGTCAAAATATCTTTAGTGGCTGAATACCGATGGTGTGTGGTTGTAAGCTGACGGAAGAGCGGTCTAGTTGGTGTGACACGGCTCGCCATTAAGCCGAAGCCCCCAAATTGGAACCTTCCAAGCCGCTCGCCCTACTAACACGAGATCATGTGGATGAGGCTGGTTTTCAACCTTGTCTGTGTCGTGTGATTTACAGGGTTGAATGTTTTGGAGGAGGGTTACCTAGCTGTTTTTAGACTGCTCGTAACACGAATTGACGTTGGTGGCGAACGGCAATATATAGTACTGGGGTGTCATTGGATGTCTAATTGACAGCCCCAAAGAGATGCCTTGATAAGAATAATCAAAGTATGACTCTTCGTCTTTGATTAGTTCAAGCAGCTCCTTGTTGTTTTGCGGACTTAGCTTCCGAGTCGCTCAGCAGCCTCGACTTTCGGCTAGCTATACCCCATTCATAAACACTGCCACATCCACAAAGTATTATTATCTAGACTTGATAATCTGTTGATAGGTTAGTTTGTATCACAAACTATAATAAATCCCCATGTAATTCACAAGTCGTTTGCTTAGTAACAGTGATCTCGCCTGTGCTCGCTAATTCTCAGGGGCTGACAACGACCTGGGGAGGGAGACAACGTTCGATTTGTTCCAAGGTTGGCGGAGTAATAGTGACACTCACAAAGAAAGGTCGAGCAAGGTGGGAAATCACTTACTTAAGATGGAATGTTGACATTCCGTACATTTTCTCTTAGCGAAATCCCCAAATACATCCTCATCCACTAATGCCCCCTAGGCCAGATTCTATACCTGTATCCTTCCCCGCTGCCATTATCGATGGCGACTCTTATACTACCATTTCCATCCTTCTCTTCAAAATACGCATCCATATCTTCAACACCTGTTCGTCCTCTCTGGGCCTCAAAGCGATCAGCAACAAGACCAACAATACTAAGTCTAGCTTGCACCTCCCGCACCTCGCCACCAGAAGTGTGTATTGCTATAGCTGCCAAAACAATCCCCAATATCACGAACAGAAGGTTTGCAATGACCAGCGTGAAAAGTGGAGCTGCTGGAATTCGTGAAACGAGGAATGATTGACGCTCTTGAACTGCCAATGCAGGCGACCGCCTCACAGCCTGTGCACCAACAGCAAGTGCTACTTGGCTGTAAGCCAAAGCAATCTTATCCGCAAGCTCCTGTGCAGTGTTACTGAAAACTGCCAAGCCTGCTGCTTGCTGAAGGCTGGGTGTTCCAGGTGCTCCGGAAACAAGTGATATGGGACCCTGCCAGGCATTCGCTACGGAGTCATTGCTTGCCGTAGCCACAAAACGTGTAACGGTTCCGTTGACAGTGTCATACTCCACATCGTAGAGAGTAGTAGTACAGAACAGGACGAAGGCAATGCCACCGTGAAGGACATCCACAATCTCGGGGACGTTGCCGCGTGTTATTGGGCTCGTAGTCCCTGCTCCGGCATTCTCTCGAGCAGCGAGGCCAAAGTAGTAGGGATTATGGACTCCCGAGGTCGTCAAGTTAGAAGACATAGATGAGTCGTTGAAGTGTGCTATTTTCCAGCTCGGACCACTGGTGAGGTCCCCTTGGAAGGATTCCGCGCAAGTGAAAGGAGTGAAGGCGCCATAATCACCATTGAGATTGCACTCGTTTGATATTGGTTTGCACTGGGTATTCATTCCGAATGTTGTTGCAGTGAAATCTCTCTGTGAGAACTGGTCTCGTGGGATGCCGAGGTATGTGTAAGAAGGCTTGCCTTCATATGTAAGAACAGTTGTTACATCTGAGATGTTGTTGAGAACTTGAAAAGATTGTGTAGCGTTTGCGAGAAATACTGCCGTAGCTGCTACGTTGAGAGAGCAAAAGCTTTCTCCTTGTGAAGTAAAAGAATTGTTCCCAATCGTACAACCTGGAACCAGCGTAAGACTGTAATCTACAGGCGTAGTGACTGGTGATATCTGAATAAAGTTCACGGTCTTGGTGGTAACATGAAGCCATGTGTCAGCCAGAAAGACAGCCATGCTTTAATACCAGAATTAGCAACTGTGGACTATATTGCCGGAAATAGCATACCCTAGACTCAACGAAATAATTGCCATAAGTGCCGTTTTTCTTAGCACACTACCCTGTCGTTCCCTAACGCTCTTCCACCCGACATGGTAATTCAACCAACTCCACAATGCCCCAAACCCGCCTCCATTCATGAAACGTAACGTTAAAGCCAATTGATATGGTGTCAATAGTTCTCGGGTCAGGTTCGCTCGCGCTTGCCCTAAATATTGACGGCAAATCGGATATGCTGCCAGGACAAGTATAAAGCTTGCAAGCATAGGCGCAACACTGCTTGACCATGAAGCGATGAAGACGATGAAAGTGGCGTTCAAGTCCACATAGTAGATTCCAGGCTCATCTCTAGTTCCTTCCAGCTGAAGATGCTCATATGGAGGACTGTTGTGGGTGACCCGATAATGAAAGACGAGCCCCAATAGGACACCGGCGAAGGCAAGCATGGGTATCGTGATAATGGCGAAGCTGAGGAGGATGTCTGAGAAACGACCCCTCATACGCTTGATGATCTGATTGCCGTCGCCGTACGCCATGTTTCTTGATGAAGCTACAAGATGTTTATTAAATGTGGAGACAACGAAAGTCAACAAGAAAAATGATCAAAGGATGTGAGGAAATACGCGGACCTGGAGATTTGAAGTGCGTTTTCATTTTTGCGTTGACACGGGATGTTTAGAAAATTTTGGGCGTAGTCATTTGAACATCGAACAAAGATTTGAGACACGGAAGCCTTGTCCTATTGGTGACGCGGGGGTTTCCGCGCTATGTGTAATATTCGGCTTGCACTGAACGAGGCTAGACGTAACGCCCATGTAGTACAAGGCTGTAGCCACTCGTCAAAATGTGCTTCATTCGGTAACCACCTTAGATGGAAAGCGGCATACTCTCAAGCGGCGAATTCTCACTGATAGTCGGCCGAGAGCCTTTTGTATTAAAGTGAGCTGTTTTGGCCACAGCGACGCGGATCATGCATTTCTAGGATTTGAGAATTGGTCTTTAGCTCTTAGGCGAGAGAGAAAATGATAATGCGTCATGTCAAGAGCCAAATAGTGTCCTGTTTGATACTACTGTCCATTTGTAGCATCGCTCAAGGTATACTTCGGAATGGACCGCAACAAACCAGGCCACAAAGTTTCGCCGTCGAGACATGGCTGCCCGAGCCTACCGCAGCACCGATGGGAAATGTAGAGCTACTGAAACGACAGAACTCTCCTGGGACATCTGTTTGCGGATATATAAGCGGAGATCTTTGTAGGTGAAGCCTTGAAGACCATGGAATTAGGTACTTTACTAACCTTCAGCCTATCCCATCACATGCGCTACAGGCTATTGCGGCTTCCAAGCATCGCTCAACGCAATTGCGTGTTGCAATAGCTATTATACATCCACGGGAGTCATAACTCTGACAGACTGCGGATTTCACACCCAGTGCTTTGATTCTACCGCCATGAACCAGTGCACGGGATCATGCTTGTCGAACACCTTAGCGTTGAAGTGGTAAGTCGAGGCTTTTCTGATCATAAATTTCAGTTTCTTAAATTCTCAAGCACATCCAGCGCGAGTCCATTGTGCATGCAATATACTTTTACCGATATCAGCTCGTCAATTCTCGTTTGTTCAACGACGAAAGCCTTGATTTCAGCAGGCAGGTCTGCCGACGCCAGTAAGACAACGCCGACATCGTCTTCTTCCATATCCCTGAGAAGTTCCAGCGAGGCACAATACTGGATAACGACCACATTCCTCCCTTCTTCGTCAACTCCCATTAAAGCCCGCCCAGTGACAGCTTCTCCAGCTTCAACCACATCGCCCGCTGGACCAGTCTCTCGAGAGACTTCGAGTCATATTGGAGCAATCGTAGCCGGGACTATTGGCGGAGGTGCATTGATTTTGGTCATAACTGGAACTCTCTTGTATTTCTGTCTTCGGAAAAGGGGATGAGCTTCAGCGGTATTAGATTAGTGCGATTGAGTATGTATTGTAGGGGGCTTGAAGGCGTTTGTATCTACTGCAGTTCACTATGAGGCGTTGTACGTAACTTAGCCAACCACGAGTATCCTTACTACTTGCTGGCTCACTCGACGTATACTGATTGCCCTGCTGAATCAGTGCCAAGCAGTAAGGGGAGTCAATCACATGATCGAAACTACTCGAGCAGGCATCTAGTTGACGGACGTGTGGAGGAAATATAACCTGAAAGAGCGGAAATGGATCATCTACTAGAAACAAGACCACACTCTACCCACTCGTCCACCCGCCCTCATCCAATTCACTCCAATGTTACGCGAGTACCTCATCCCTCAATCACGACTTAGGCCATGCGAACCCTCCGTATTCAACAAATCAATGCAAAAACGGGAAAGAAATAAATTTGCCTTCAATAGCCAGAAATGATAGCAAGACACGACTCAATGTCTTCGCGAAAAGCAAACGCGATCATGTGATTGAAATTTCATGTGGGCGCCAGCCATCGTATCACCTCGATGCTGCAAGTGAAGGGTCTGCCCCTGGTAGCGATATTCCCTGGTCGATTGCCATTTGGGAAAGAGCAAGGTTGGGTGGTGAAGGACTATTACGAGAGAAGAAATTGAAACAATTCGTTGCAGATTCATATTACAGGGAGTGTATTCTTTCCTTGTGAACTTGGTAAGTCGAGCTTCAGCCGCTCGATCCCGCAGCGGGCTTGAAGTGGATGTCATGTGACATACACATGGGCGGTCCTTGAAAAACGTGGTGAAAGCAGAAGTTGCGACTCAGGAACAGGTAATGACTTGATATAATGAAAATAACGTGTATTTGGGGACTCCATGTTGCCAGGATCTTACAGCCCTACCCGACAGTCATGAGGTGTTCGTGTCACCTGGTAAGGTTCTCCTTGCCACTAGGCGAGGAAGCTGGGAGAACTTCAGCCCCTTAATAATCGACTGCAAGGTTTCGACGATATTGCCAACTCACCTTGAGAGAATGGAATACAGCAATAAAGCACAGCCAGCATTGGAACTCTTGCAATGACCAGGCACGTGTTTGTATCACGTGATGTAAAATTTGACATCTTTTCCCGTCGTCCAGCTCAGCCAAATCTCATAGGAGCCAAGTATCCTGATCTTAAATCAAAGTCGTATGCATAAATCAGTCAGATTTGCTGATGTTTCGTGTCGAACAGCGCAAAAATACATTTCGGCACTAAGGCATGTATGTATGAGTTGGCAGTCCTGGGATTCATGCAAGACCGCAACAGGCAGAAGAAACGGCTTGGGACCACCAAAAGAAGGGCAAAGCGAGTGGATGGAGGCGACACGCAGGTTAATATACGCCATGGATCCGGTGGTATCGATGCTGTATGTGACCGTCGCTGCAACCAGCACATTGGTGTTTCTTGCCTCTGGACGAGACAAAAAGCAGCCGTACCGGTTTTTGGCTGGTGGTTGTGGTTGTGCTTCTGGCTCTGGCTATGGCTCTGTCTCAGGCGTGTACCTTTGCATATGTGCCACGGCCAGTTTGACAGGCAAACAGAAGACGCAAGGGAAAGAATTACGAAATATCTTCCAGCCAGTAAATGCTGTGTAGGGCCACCAGGGTAGATCTGACATTGTACACTTTCGTGTTGACGAGATCGAATGGTTTGCAGCGATCGTCACTTTGTCCCTGCCTGATCAACCGCCAGCATGAACCTTTGCGGCTGGATGTCGAGTCCCAAAGCCTCGTCCGCCAGCGCTGAGAGGCTTGCAGACAGGGGCAAACCGCGTGGTAGCGTAGGGAGAGCAGACCCGGATGCTGTAGCACCCTTCCCAGGAGGCGAATATCGGGCAAGAATGGAATCAGAGCGTGCTCGGAGTGGAGAGTGCCACCCGAGAAGCTTGTATGCCTCCAGCAGTAGCTGCATATTTGGTGCAGCGTTGCAGCTGTGGGAGGCTGAAAGCAGACGTCTTCGAGTCCCTCGGCGAGTGTATCGAGCATTGGGGCTGCAGCTCACATTGGGCCAGGCTGGTGGGCAAGTTGCCTGCCGCACTCCAGAGCGGACTGCACCACCAATGCTGTCAACACTGTAATAGTCCTAATGGATGGATGCCGTCTCATGCGCGATCTCTCCCACCAGTCCAGTGCCTTACCAGTACAGGGGAAAATCTGATGGGTGCCCAGTATGATTATTGCCCATCGCTGGCCCTGCTGGTCCTTCTGGGCTGCTGATCTGCTGCGTGCCCTTATTGGCTGCTAGGGTTCCATGCTGGCGTGGATTTGTTGGCAAGAGACTCTGTGGTCTGTGGTGGCCAGCGAGCAGCGTGATGATCCACGACCGATGAGATAGATTTCTCTCCTTTCGTCCCAAGTCTTCTTTTTTTCTTACTCTCACTCTCACTCGCACTCTCACTCCCATATACTCTTTTGCCCTCACTCTCCTGTCGCATCACCCCCCCCTCTCTCTCCATGATCACCGTGTCCTCCATATCGTATATCTCTGAGCCGAGATAGGTCCCGCCTCCCGCCGCCGCTCCGCTTCAGCCTTCCCTTCCTTCGTCGCCTCGTCATTTTGACCCGCGGGGCAAGTGCGACGAACGAAAACACCATCCCGATTCCTTCTCTCTCTGTTTGCTCGCACTAGCATCTCGAAGCGCACAGCTCGAGATTGCAGCCAGTTGCCCACCAGATGGAGCGATGATACAAATGCAGCGTTCCCTCTCCCTTCCCGGGCCTGCGCACGCTTCTCCTCGTACGTATTGCACAAGCTGGGAGTTTGATTCTACCAATTTCAATCATGTATTTGCAATCTGCAAAGATATACATACTAATGCTCTACAATCATAGCTGCCTCTCCTACCATCACGCAGGTCTCCTCTCGAAGCCCGACTCCTTCCCCTCTAGACCATGTGGTTCCTCCTAGACTCCATCGATACCAATCCCGCAGCCCAAGCAGACCACCCACATCCTACAAGGAGAAAGCGGTAGATAGAGAGAGAAATCGCAGTAGCACGCGACAGACCTCTCCTTCTCCTGCGCCCAAGAGACAAGATTCCGCGCATGGGTCCTTACGCTCCAAGATCACAGAAATCGCTCCCTCCCCCTCCAAATTACCGCAATTGCCCCTGTTGCAAGATGTGTCCCAGTACACAAATCCGCAGATCGCTGCTGTGACCGCTGAGACTGCTTCCACCACTTTAGAGGAACTTGCCCATCTGGTTCGGCTGTCCACCTACCAAGAAAGGAAAAGAGCCCATTCCCGGCTTCGGTTACAAAGATCTCTAGTTTCCACTGCTCTATCCGCCCGTCTGGCACGCTGCGGAGAACTGGCTCACAGGACACTCGTTGACAATTTTAGGGCCGACGAGAAGAAGAATTTTGCCAATCTGTACAATGCCATCCATGATGTCCGGAACTCATGCGATGCCACTCGCCGCTTTGCATTATTGGAACCAGATTTGGATGGCGGACGCCCAAATCCCAATGGAGGAGAAGAGACAGCCTCCCTGTCAACTTTCATGCATCAGATACCCCAGCGTTCCCGCGATACCCTTCTACGTTTTTTGACCCAGATTCGGACAAACCCAGACTATTTGGCCAGCCGTGTCGCAAGCTTGACCACCACAGAGCTTGGGGCTCTGACAGCATTCCACCAGGGATTGGAAGCCGTAGATTCTGTTTTGCCATTTCATAATCGTTCAAAAGGCCATGCTTCTGGTAATCATCGAACTTCCGCACATATACCCTCTGCAGTTGAGCGTTTGCTTTCATTCCAGCGTCATGATCCCTTGTCTGCTTTAATTCATACTTGCTTTGCCAATTCAGCTGGCCCAGATTCCTTGGAAGATATTAGGAGAACGGACGTGTGGGCCTCCACATGCGCGCGATTGATCACCGAGAGCAAAACTGGCGTGGATCCTTTCATTTGCAGCGTTCTCAATGTTTGGACAGCCATGCGGGATTGGTCCGGGAAGAGCAATATGGAATGGTATCTCATGAAAATCCTCGAGGATGGAGCTTTCCTTTTGGAAAAAGCCGAAGACCAGGCTGGTACACGTATCCATGTGGAACCAAGAAATGCCAAGGACTCAATAGCTGCCGATGAGTTCTACACTGCTGCTATTCAAGGGCTTTTTGAGATAGTTGATGATCCAGGAGCAGGTGGCATTCCTGAAGGCCTCATTGAACTTGGAAATGCCATTTTGCGTAAACTTGACCCCAAAAGACATATGCCCACGAGGAAATTCCTTGTCTCCAAATGGCTCTTCCAAGTTTTCTTGCTCAATGTTATCATTCATCCAGAGGTTAGCAATCACATGTCTATTTTTTATGTTGAACCGGTGTTGATATGTTCTAGTCCTATGGCATGATGTCTGAGTACCACATCACCGAATACGGGAGACAAAAGATTCTAAGAGAAGTCGGCATGCGAGCCTTGCGGATGGTAGTGGACATGGTGTGGTGCGTTATTCTAGTCCAAATTTACTACTAAATCATTAATATTGTAGTAGGAACAAATCCGCGTCTGCACCTCCCGCGATCAAAGGCCACATCGAAAACATCATGGCAAGATTTAGGGGCAACCGCCCTTCACGATCCAAAGCAAAGCTCCTTCCAGCGAGGTCTATTACATCCTTGAGAGAGACTGTAGAAGTGCATCCGTATCTCGTTCTCGGTCCATCAGACCTAGTGACTATGGTCAACGCTCTCTTTCCTGAAAAACGCCCAGTCTCTAGCTCTCTAGCTAAAGACATGCACGGGCTGCGTTCCTCTGCATCTTCAATTTCAGGAATGTCCGTGATGACTGCATCCATGCCAATGCCTACTCAACGCAATGCTTTTGACAACGCCTCTATCATCAGCAATAGTGGCTCATCGGTGATCAGCGACACCACTACTTCCCGTGAGCCTCTGCTCAATGAGAATTCAGATGTTACCCAGAGGTACTCGTCCGCGTCTGTCGCTTCACATCAACGCCTCAGTCTTTACGAGGACGACGCATTCGAGCTTCGTGTGGCGATCTACGAGATGACTCAGGCATTAGGCGCTGATGGGACCTCTGGGACATGCCATCCGTGTGCCGAACGTTGGGCCGTTCTCTTCATTTCTCCTGATGGACAGAGTGTATCTACCCAGATGCTTCACGATCCTGACGATGATGGAGACGAAGAAGACTGTACTGCGAGCAGTGATAGCGAGGATGAGGCTACTGGATCACGTCCGGATCTTGACAAGGACTATCATCTCCTCAGAGATTCGATCCTGAAGTTGGTTGAGGACTATGAGATTCCCCAATCTCTTGACTCCAGGGCCGAACCGAAGACCTTCAGTAATAGAACAACCACTCTCGAAAGCCCCCGGAAGAAGCACCGCAGCCGGCCAGGCTCATCGTCAACCACTCAATCAAAGAATCCGTACCGTCCACGTGACATGTCACCAACCATCGACAAGAATTCGAAGCGAGCTTCATCCAAGTCCTCACGGCATCGTCCCGACACCGACAGTGGAAGAGAAGGGGACGATACACCCTCTGTTCTCATCACCATGCTCGAGGCCGCCGAGTCGCAATGCCAAGCCCAATCAGACTTCGTCAACGCACACTTGTATTGGAAGACACTCAATCGCCTTCACCAGCTATCGTCTCCATCTCTGAAGAGAGATGGGTTCTCCTCTCTCCTGACAATCTTCTCCAGAGGACCACGGGACTCGATTCGACGGTCTACCAGCGCAATCGAAGAGTACGATGCCTGGCTCGTTTGGCTAAAGCAATCCCAAGAGCGTCATGATGTGACCATCGAGTCGATGATGAAGCGCCTCAAGGCTCTTAGGGATAAGATGTGGTATGTCACCGATGTGAGGAACTCGGCTGCCTACGAGGGTGCCCGAAACATCGCCGTTGCACTCAAGTGCATGGCCACACCCAAGAAGTCTTCGCACCCCCCACCAGCGGGCATGAGACCCAGGAATATATCCAGAACTTCCGCAAACAATTTCTTGCTCAAGACCGAAGCTCAGGTCATGGACATGATGGCCGCAGTTGAGGAGCAAGGCGGTCCTAATAAGTTGTCTGACGAACAATCAGAGAAGACTTTACGTTGGCTGTCTCAATTTGGGATCGAGAACTTTTGTAAAGGCGAAGAACGCATACACCGCTTTTGCTTGGAGATGGAATCCTGTATCAACAAGTTGGTTGGCGACAATCTCATGGAAGGACCCGTTCTATGGTCCAGTGAGCTGTATTATCGAGATAAAAGAATCCTTGATAGCGGACGGCAAAAGGGGGAATTATTCATCAACGGTTTTGGCGCTTTGAATATCTCAGGAGACGATCTTACTGATCCTGATGCCGGACGTCGCGGTCTGCGCAACACTGATTTCAATCGGACTGGTCTTCGAGATCTGCGAGCAATGTCCGCGCGAAATAATTCTCAGCAGAGTTTTGACTCGGGCAGATTCAGCATGTCTCGGATGAGTGCGACCGGCGATCTAATGGATTCTCAGGATTACTTTGGCATGGCTAGTCCTGTGCTTACCATTGACTCGGCTACTACATTTTGGTCGCCGTTCCAAACAAGAGCACAATCGCCAACGACAAGTATCAGTAGTGTTCGTCCGGGAACTGCCTCTTCAACGAATGAGACTGTCATGCTCAAGGAAGAACGTGCAAGCCAATCAAAGCAACGATTTCTCATCGACCTGAAACAGACTCTGACTAGCTTGCTACTCAGCGATCTGGGTACACTGGTGTTCTCGCGAGGCAGTGAGACAGACTCCTGGTTCGCGGGTGATCTTGGGCAAGACTGCATGGAAAGAAGGGAACGCGCAGACCGCAAAGCTCGGAGACGGGGTAAGAAGCGAACATTAGAAAAGAAGAAGAGCTTCAGAGATCTTCGTGGAGCTCAAAGAATCGACCTACCGGGCGAACGACCTGACATGTATCTTGACCGTGCGGACAGAGTTTCACCAAACCCAGCTCGAACATCAATGGACCGTGGAGACTCTCATGCGACATCAGAAAGCTCATCTACAACCGATAGCGTTATCCGTGCCCGCCGAAAGAGCATATCCCGGGAACTAGACTCCCCCGATTTCCCCTACCGCCAAGCCTTCCAACGCCTCCTCCGAATGTTCTCCGTACATCCCAACCCGTACGCCAAACTCTCCGCCCTCTACGAACTCGAACAACTAATCATCGCCTTTCTCACACCCTCCGCACCGCGACGTCCCCGTCTTCGCCCTGACACACTCTCTAACACCGCTCCCGCCTCTCCCACAGCACAACACATATCCGCATTCGCACACACGGAATCACCTACCGCACCACGTGCCAAGAATTTGGAAGAAGCGATCGATAATTGCAAAGAGCGACGTTCACATACACAGTCCCAATCAGATCCTACAGGCACACCCAGCACGGACATGATCGTCGACGTCTTGCAAGACCTCTTCCGCGACGCAGATATCCGCCCCAAAACCTTATTCCGCGACCTCCAATTCATAGCTTCCTTCGTCCCACCCACCATCCTCGACAAAACCGAGCGCGGCAAAGCATTTTGGGACGCCGGACTCGCAGCTCTCGGCCTCAAGCAGGATGTCTGCCGCACGCTCATCGAAATCGCAGACGAAGTAGTAGTCCACTACACCACCACACGTCCCCACCCACTTCCAGACCCCTCGGGCGAAGTCATGAAATATAGCATGCAAGACGCAGCACGCATGTGGACTATAACCGCCAAAGAAGGAGACCCAGTGGCCGAGCGCGAGTTGGCTATCTTCTACTTGACTCATCCGGAACTCGTCGAAAGAGTTACAGCACCGTTAAGCAAACCGAGGGAAACATTCAAGGTTGGCGTTCTGGAGAAGGGCGGAGAGAGCGATAGGGAGAGAAGTGATCCAGCGACTATGTGCGCGGCGTATCATTGGATGGAACTTAGCGCCGTAGGAGGAGACGAGTTGGCGAAGAAGTATCTGAGGCAGAGGGAGGAGTTGAATGCTATTCCTTGAAGAGGAAGGAGTAGATTTGCAATTTTTTTTTCTTTTCTCTTTCATGTGGAAACGTTACGTAACGTATACAAAGATACCTGGTTCGCATTCATCTGATTTGACGAATATTTACGACTGCATAGCTTGGGATGGCGTAGGACGTTCTTTTTGGTCTTTTTGAGTATATAGATGAATATCCTCGTTCTGGTAACGAATGAGTGACAGTATTGTTATATTTTTCTTCTTCTTTTGATATAGATGAGAGTAATGAAAAGACATATTACATACAAAGCAACTTAGCCTTGGGTTAAACAGTAATAATCTCGCTCATAAGTTTAAGTATCTGAAGATAGGGAGTGGAGGAGAGGTCTGCGGATTCTGCGGCAAGCTCAAGAAAAGCAAGTTGAACTTTTGATTTTCAAATTTTTGCCAAAAGCTTTCGTTTGGCTGAAGTAGTTATTGCTAGATGCATTTGATTGAACCTCATAGGTTTATCACAAAACACAAGTCTACAGAACTTTTGTACTTTTATCTCCTTTAAGAGACCATCGATAGAAAACGAATGTTTGTCCTCAAGTTCCGCTAAACCATCTGCTCCAACGTCCTCAACAAGCCTTTCGGTTCCGCCACTCCTTGGCTAGCGATCGCGTCAGCCCGCTCTTGCGTGTCGGCGACAGAGTAAATGCGAAGCTCATCCGCGTTTCCAGACGGCCGGAAGTGTGCGACGTCGCCGTTGGAAAAGAGGATGCGGACTCCGTCTGTGTAGAGAATTTGCGTGATGGAGCCGAAACCTGATTCTGCGGAGAACACGGTTTGGAGTTCTTGCTGGATACGCTTAAGCTGTTCGACATTAGACTCCTTGATCTCGACTGGGGCATTATCAGCATCGCGGACGGCGATGCTGTCAGCACCATAAGAGACATTCTGCATGTTGGCATCAGGCGGTGAAAATTTCGCTACAATCTTCAAGCTCGTAGCACGAGGGAACTTTCGAAGTAAGGCGGCGCGGCTGAAGCGGCGGGGCAGAGTAGCGAAGAGTTCTGGGAGTGTGATTTTGCGGTTGTGGGCCGCGAATAGGGCACAGAGGAGAGGAAGGAACGCATCTCGTGTAGGAAGGGCGGTCAGTACATTGCCGTTACGTTCGATGTCACAGCCTGTGAGGAAGCCGCCGTTCGCTTCCCAGCCACAGACTCGAGGACGTCCTTTGGAAGTTGCGCGCTCCATTCCAGCGATCACATAGGGACTTCCGATCTTGGTCTTTGGCTCTGTGACAGAGGCTAGTGGTCCGCGATCTATGGCATCGTTGCTGCTGATTGGGACGACTGTGGCGCCGATGTCGAGGAATTCGGCAACGACCATGCCCAAAAGGTCACCCGGGAAAAAAGAGAGCTTGTCGCCGTTGGGAGCAAGAATCAGGGGGCGATCACTGTCGCCGTCTGTGGAGATGATGGCATCGAATTTCTGCCCGGTTTTGCTCACGAGAGCTTGAACGGTATCGAGTTGCGCTTGATCGATGGCTTCGGTATCGATGGGCACGAATGTGTCGCTGCGACCGGCAGGAGTGACCTCAGCGCCCAGCGCCTCGAAGATTTCTACCAGGAGATCACGACCAACTGCTGAATGCTGGTAGGCAAGGAGCTTCACGCCTTTCAGTGATTCGCCTTTGAAGAAGTCGAGATAGCGCTTGATGTAAGCTGTTCTACCCTCCCCTGTCACGGGCAAAAGGGCCGAGCCGGAAGGCGCGTTGCGGAAGACCCCCTGCTCATCGAAGAGAGATTCGGAAAACGGCTGTGACAGAAGCTCCTCTCGAGTAAGAGCGACTTGGTCGTTGATGGGCTGCTCATCTCTCTTCATGAGTTCTCCTTTGGATGTGTTGAGCTTGTAACCATTGCGGTCAAATGGGATATGGCTACCCGTGACCATAATGCTGCCCTTGCCATGCTTCAGAGCCCAGTACGTCAGCGCCGGCGTGGGAATGGCACCCAGATTGATAGCTCGCATGCCTTCGTCCTTCAAGGCTTGCTCAACTGCTTGACATAGGCCACCGCGGCCATTTTCGACGAGCTTGGTTGAGCTGGGACGAAGGTCGTACGCATAGTAAAAATCATCGCCAGTGATGATCCCTCCTTCCGATTGCGGAAGGGATTTTAGGTAACGGATTTCTGCGAGCACATTGGTATAGATCTCGAGTTGAGTCAAATGAACGACTTCGCCCCGGCGACCGCTTGTGCCAAATTTGAGGGGCTGGGGCTTGTAGGCAAGGTGCAAACGAAGAGCATCACTAGCGGTAGGCATCTTTTTTTCGTGTCTTGGCTCACACGTGTCCGTCGTATTGAAGAAGTAGCGAATTAAGAGCTCTCGAGAGTCAAATATGGAAAAATGTACAGCAATACACAATTATAGAGTTTTCGAGTTGTGCGATGCAGATGACAAGACAGGGGTCGGAAAGGGACGACGTGCACGTGGCACGAATACAGGATGCATATATTGATGCCTGAGGCATAAGGCGCTCAGGATGGAAGGTACCTAGGTACTTAGGTATTGAGTTATGTGTATAGATAGGTTATCCGTAAATGAACATTTTGCTCGTAGCAAGATGAACCCGAAAACCGCACATTGAAGAAGGGCGGCTTGAGTTATAATAGCAGGAAGTATGGCGGTTACTGTAGCGAGGGTTCTGAGAAGGATAGAATTCGATGCCGTGACAATCGAGCCAATTCAGGGTCCAAATCTCCTTTTAATCACCCAATCTTTCAATAAATTCTCTGCTGCCACCTTATCCTGCTGCTCATAGCGTGGCCAGCTGAGCCAAAGCTCACCATAAGCTTCCTCCTTCAAAACATCCTTCAAAGGACTCAGAATTTCCGATTCGTGTTCCCGCCACTCTTCCGTCCAGTGCATCGGCACGCTCAATTCCAATTGTAACCATTGCAATGCTTCAAATTTCCTCAGAGTTTTCCCAAACCTGTCCCATTCCTGAAGTTCGCGCGGATTATTCTGGATCATGAATCTCAAACCTTTAGGTTTCTGCACGCGAATCGGCGCTTTCGTCATACTCCATGAGAAATCCAGGCGTTTTATGAGCGTCGCGCCTGCTCTATCCGCGAGTAGATGCAATACGCCTGGGGCGCCAGTGGAAAATGTGTTGATACCATAGAGTAGCGGAAGCCCTTCAGCATATGCACGGGTACAGGTCAGCAAGAGGCTCAGCAGACGGGCGGTACGTACTGCCGCAACCTCTGGACCACCAATGCCGGGGGATTGCAGCGTCAAAACACGCGCACCCTTAGGGCCTTCTACGGCGAGGGGAATGGGTGAGCTGTATAATGCGAGGGTGAAGATTTTCAGACGTAGCTCTGTTGGTAGGGTGGCGAGCAGGGGAGACTGCGCTTGCGGATTTGATGGAGGTCTTGCTTTGTTCCCCCGATTGAGGCGAGGGAACTGCATGATGTTGCTGAATGCCCCAGTACTGGGATTTGATAAAGGATCCGGCGTGTGGTGAGAAACACAGAGCAATTTAAAAATTGCAGCTGGCAATACAAGTAGGTGAAGGAAAAAATAAGGTTTGAAAGCGCACGGAGAAAGCGGCCCGAACGGAACCCCTCGGCAACTTCTCCGGACTAGTTTGAGTTTCAGAATACTATAACTATTGGATTATCGTCTTTCTCCTCTTATCTGATAGGTTCTCGATAGTGGCTGTGTCCGTACCTCCAAGTGAAAATATGGACAGCAATTTAAATTCTTTTTGAAAGCTTACATCAACTGCCTCGTATAATTACGACATCATTAAAGTTAAGCTTGCGATAGACTTCACTTGAGTTTTCGAGATTTTAGGATATTCACAATTATTAATTCTTCATCATTGCGAACTTGCCAAGAAGAAATAGATTTATCTAATTTATCTGATCTGGAGTATGTTGATCTATGACACCAGGTGGTTGAACAGTCATATCTCAAGTGAGCGGTACTAACAAATCACGTTCTGTGGGGATCTTCTTTTTTGGGGAGAATGTTTTGTTCCTAATGTACAATCAAAAAAATCATGTTCGCTTCACGGCCCAAATATTGAAATCAATACAGCCGTTAGGGCTGTTCCAAGTGAGCGGCATTGCGCCATACTTTGCGGTGGTGGTGTCTGTATCGCCTAATGAGGGTATAAGCATAGCACAATTCAACGTTGGGCAAGAGTGTAAACTTACAATTATCCACGGCCTGCGTGAGGTATTTCTGGCAATCGCTGGAAGAAAGGGCTTTGGAGCCTTGCTTGTTGCAACCACCTTGACCGGCCTTACTCCATCCTACCGAACTGTAAATCACAACGTTGCCTTCTTGATTATTTGAGAGCTGTAGAGGCTTATCTCCATCGGGAATTTGAATAGAAAAATACAAATCGCAACCTCTGTTGATGGCATCGATAGCATTGGCGCGGGAGAAGGGCATATTAGGACTTTGATGTGGTGTGCACACCTGGGAAATCTCTGGGCGAGGCGTTGATGCAGGAGCATTAGACGCCGATGTGCTCGTTGCCTGGCAACCAGTTGTTGCAGACCCTTGGTTAGTCCAGGTTGCGACAGGATACATTGAGTTATCGTTACAGGTGCAATAGGGCCCACCGCTGATTCCGCTAGCAGTGTTGGCAGAGAGTGTCTCTTGGCGACATGAGGTTACTTTGCCGCCAGAAGACTGCGTGACTTTTGGCGAGATGGTCGCGGTTGGCAACGTGGAGTAAGAGCATGGAGCTGATGTCTTCTCAATTGTATGGTAGATGCGTTTCGTACCACTTGTTTCACAAACGCACCACGAGGCAGGTGTTGCGGCTGGCTTACCGTCAAAGGCATTGCCGTCACCGTTCAAGAAGCAGGATGGCGCGGCAGTCCCGAGAAGGTTGGGGTTCGCGGCAAAAGAGGCAAAGATTGCTTGTTGCTGGTCCCACCAGCTCTGATCTTTCACCTGTGGTGGCTGGTCAGTTCCTAGAAGAAGGCACGGGCAACCCTTTTGAGGATCAACAGTGCATTTTGGAGAGTCATTTGTCCCTTTACACGTGCTGTCACTGCAAAGAGGGGAATCTACAAGGTTTTGTTAGTTGGGCCATTCATAATATATGAAATCTCGGAATTTACCTTTGTTGGCTTCTGCAGACGCATCACATTTCTGGTTGTTGCTATCGCTGCTGGAATGTCCGACTCCTTGTTTTGGTAGATTTACCGCTGCGATGTTTCCTGCCACTTTGGTACCAACGATCATGGCCGAGAGAATGATCAAAGCTTTCTTTTTCTGCGCCTGGCTTTTCAAGACAGCAACGGCATTCATAAGATATTCTGGGGCATTGGCAGCAACATCAACAGCAATTGTTTCCCAGAAGGCATCAGTGCCTGCAGCATCAAGTACCCCATTCTCGCCGCTTGCTTTGACTGCCTGGTCGATCAAACATGATATTGCTATTCCAAAATTTAGTATGGGACATCTCTCCGGACTTTGAAGACTTACAGTCTGCTCGCGGTACAATTGAGCTACGTTTCGTGATACCACATGCCGAAATGGCTGAATCCGCAGTTGTCCGTAAAAGCGCAGCAAGATCTTCAGAGAATACCAGCCCGACACCGCCAGCTGCACCAGTTTCGACAGAAACTTTGACTGATTCCGTCGTAGTTGTGGGCTTGTTCGAAACCGAAGTTGTTTTAATTTCAAGGCTCAAATAGCCCGTGTGTTTCTCAATGTACTACAGTGACGGATAGCTCTTAGTAAAAAGAGCTTGGACAGTTTGGATTGCCATATTTCATAACTCACTTGGTATGTCTGCCCATTATATGTCACCAACGGATTATCAGGGCCGAGATTAGTGAGTAGGTAGTCATCCGGGCTGCCGAGTTCCGATGAAACCGGATTGACGCCGATTTGGCCAGATGCTGTAGGAACGATTGCTTTATTCTGTTCACTCGCACGAGCTCTCAATACTGGAGCGGGCGTAATGTGAGGATCTTCGGGAACCGCAATTACATTCGAAACAAGCTTTATAGCGACAATGATAAGCCACAGAGAGGTCCTGGCCATTATTGGGTAGCAAAGTCCCACGACAAGCAATAAAATCTGGTATAGAAGGAAGAACCAACAAATCGAGGCGCGAGAAATTAACTGAGACAATCGACTGAGTACTTGAAGAGATTTAATAGGAAGAGTCCTAGTATTACAAAGGACTATGAGTTCCTTCGAGGCATTTTAACGGTTTCAAATCGAAAATAACTCCCTGGCTTTAAACAACAAAATTTATGAAGTCAGCATATTCACTGCGCCTCTCCTTCCTTCGAATCCTTTCATGGCATCATTAATATTTAAATCCAATCAAACCAAAAGTACAACTACTCGTGCGGCCCAAAAGTCTAAAGTGGGCTATTCTGCGGGTCCCTATTCTGACCATTCAAGTATTTTAGATTCAAGCATCGGGGACCTGTCAAATTTTCAATTGGATGATAAGCCCGAAGTCTGCAAAACTTCGCCGTACTCGGAGTACGAGTAGTGGATATTTGTCGACGCAACTACTGAGCTCGTAAATTTAGATCTCACTCCTTAGCCGGCGAACCGCCGATGAGCCGCATTGTTTATACATTATGATTGGGTGAAGTTGTCCTAAGTGGAGCTGAGGATTCATAGACTAAACTTAGTAAGGTACTCCGACCCGACAACCTCCATAGTGGGTGCGGCTAATTGCCGCTAGAAGAGCCGCCGCGCCATCCATGCTATAGCCAAAAGCCTAAAATACGCAAAAAAAAACTCTATGCTATTTTCTGAAACATGCCAAGCGCGATTCCTTGTGGAATCCTGATCCTGTACAGCCAGCGAGTCTTCTTGTTCCTATGTAGATGTAAGCTATCGGTATATCGATGGCTCCTTTCTGGTGATAGTTTGGGGTATATCTCATACTTAAAGTTATGATGTGCCAGTTGGACTTCTCGGCGGGCTCTCCCTACCTACCCATGTACTCCTAGTCTCCTTCTATCGATCCTCGCTCTCTATTTATCCTGGGTCTGCAAGTGTGTTCTCGATTTCAAGCACTCTCTACAGTCACTTCATTCTTCCCGAATTTCTTGATCCAAAATCGACTATAATGCGGTTGCTTTCTGGCATTGTTGCGACTTTAGGTCTGGGGAGTTCCGCGACAGCGTATCTGATCGACCCGGACTCATGCAAAGGCAGTTAGTTTCCTCAGTATATTTGTAATATAGGTAGACTGACTGAAGACAGGTGACTATGACTTTGTCAAAGCCATGGTCGAACAGGCCTTTACAATGGTCAACATTGCTTCCGCGGCGGTAAAGACGACCCCGATAGACGAGAACGCTAGTTTTTTACTTAAGCAGCTGTTTGATATTGATGGTTCCGCAGCAAAGACTCTCGTGGAGAGTAAGTCGTATAGGATCATGCTCTGTGAAGCCCTATGCTAATCCAAGCCAGCCGCATTTGACGCCGGAACACCGAACAACAGAGGCGATAGAACCGGTATCCTGGTATTTGAGAAGGAAGTTACGGGAAGTCTCGACAATTTGAGCAAGAATGAAGTGGTCATTTTTTGCGACACAAGCCGCCTTCAGCGCCGCGTCTCTGATCCACTTCATCTTTACGACAGCAAGGTGAAGCAAGCCGTTGGGGCCACAGATGGTTGCAATACTGGCTTCATGTATACCCAGACATTTGACAACCACTGGGACGTTATCCAGGTCTGCCCATGTAAGCAACTTTGGGTCTTTATTCATATGCTCCCCAATACCCTTTAGTTTCACCCCGCGTACTCAGTTTAACTCTATAAGCTCCCCAAAGAGGAATCGCCACTCTCGGGGCCTTCTTAATTAGAAATATACTAACCCCCCAATGTTACCAGGGTTCCTACAGTATGCGAAGGGAAAGAAGTATGACACCAAAGAGGACATCACAAGTCTGCGGGCGAAGATGGCCATAAGCGGGCTCGACAAGTTCATCACGAACAAAATGTATACTCCTATTGATTTGATGAGTTTATGGGATAAATGTATGCTTCATGAGATGATGCATACAAAACCCGGCGGGACGAAGGATGATGTTGGGGGGTTTTCAGGGTATGGGTGGAAGAACTGCAAAGCGATGGCAAATGACAAAGGCAAGAATAATGCCGATTCATATGCGCTTTTCGGGAGTGCGATGTTCTACGCCTCGCAAGGCAGTCCTGTTGATGCAGACGGTAAATTTACCGCAAGTGCTTTGAAGAGTAATTCGAAGAGGTGGCTTGGTGGGCGTGTCGCTCAGGGCATTGATATTGTCAAGCGTGATGCGGTAAAACAATTCATGTAAAAATATGGAAATAGAATCAGCTCCATCGTTCAGCACGCAACACTCAGCGTAGTGGACAGGATACTGGACCAGGTGGGCTACTGCCGGGGCTCTCTGCAGGACGATGTCAATTCCAAGCAGATGTGCGTTTTCATGTGAAAGGGGAAATTAGAACAGACAGACTAAAGTGAATTGAGCCACCACGCGCTTGTCGAATAGGTTTCGGTAAATATACACTTTGTAGATGCGAAAAATGTTAAGAGAGAATCTGGGTATCGAGGTCGGTTGGGTTGCTCCGCGCAATTAGGCGAGCCCCTAAATTGCCCCTGAACCGCTCATTGATCGCTCCCTTTGATACTTCAACGAAAGAAAATCAAAATCTGTATACTGCGGTAACCCCGTGGCAGTATAAATATAATAGAACATTGGCATTTTCAACCAGGACCGAACCACACAGTGGTAAGACAAAGTTTCTGAATCGGAAAGAATGCTCCACTTTAAATGTTCTGGCTAAATAAATAGGTTTTGTGCTATTGGGTAACTGTGCATCTGCATATCTGATGGTTCGGAAAGGGATCGGCCTCCGACAAGTCCCCGAGAATCTGAGGTTGAATGCCTCCATTTTGAAAAATCCTTGCGGCAGCGAAAGTAGAAGCTTTCTTGAAACACGTTGAAATTTTGATGCGGTCCTCCTACGTTAAGAGCTCTAATTCAGAACCAGATTTTCTATTCGGCTACATACATGCTTATCACTACAGCTACTTTTCTATCGAGTTTGTATGTCGCCAGTATAGACCAAGTAGAATATCGGCAGCACGAACAATTGTTCAAGCCGATCTTTGACTATTTCAGATTTTCCAAGTCAGACTCGATAGAGGGCCAAGCATCTATTTCTCTTGAGTTCTGCAAAGCCTAAATTTCCAATATGCTCAACTTCGTTTATTGGATATCGATTGCGCTGTTATTCCTAGTCACCAGGATCGTCTTGCGAAAGCAACATCTTAGTCGACTCCTCGTAACGCACAAATGCCAGACTCCACCGAGGAAAGCACCTTACGACTTCCTAGGCTTGGTAATGCCTTATCAGATCGTCAATAACTTTCAACAAAGTACCATTCTCCTATGGACAAAATCCATGTTCGACACCTACAATGGAACGTTCATCACCAATATTGTTGGCGAGGACTATCTCTTCACCTGCCATCCCCAAAACGTCAAACACATCCTGGCGGACCAGTTCTCGGATTTTTCAACTTCGGAGGAACGCAAGCATCTTTTCAAGCATTTCTCTAATCGAGGGATTCTCACGCTTGATGGTCCAGCATGGGTTGAGTCTCGAGAACAACTTCGCCGGCAGTTTTCTCACTACCGATCGATTATGGACCTGGATATGTATGAACGACACGTTAGCCAATTCATTGCACGGGTTCCGGCAGGTGGCTCCACAGTTGAGCTGCAGGAGATGTTTGGGATGTTGGCTCTCGATGCCCTATCAGAGTTTGTGATGGGGACTTCGGTGGCGTCACTATCGGGGCAGCAGTCTGAGGAGCTCAGAAAACTGTCAAATGCCATTAGATGTATAAAAAGTACGATTGCACGCAAAGGATTCTTCGGACCCATGCATTGGTTGGTAGGAAGAGGGGAATTCAAGAGGCAATGTGATGTCGTACGTAATTATGTTCAGAAGGCTGCTCGGCAAACACTGAAAGATCGGCAAGTTAAGGGCGATGCTTTTTTGGAGGATGAGTCCGGATACTGTTTCCTTCGAAGCCTGGCGGTGGGAGAACAAAATTGTGATGTATTGAGAGATCAGGTTTCAGATATCCTCCTTGCGGGTGTGGATACACTCACTAGTCTGCTATCAGCCACCTTTTGGCTGCTGGCTAGAGATGTGAGAGTGCTTGGTCTACTAAGAGCGCAAGTTCGAGACATTTGTGGAACGGAAAGACCCACGTATGATCAAATCAAAGGGTTGCCGTATTTGCGATGGGTTATGAATGAAGGTATAAATTGACCCTCCTTTAAAAAATCATTACATAGTCATGAGTTACTGATTTTTGCTAGCGCTGAGACTTTATCCACCTGTGTCCTTCGACATGAGGAGAGCAAATAAAGACACAACTCTCCCATCCGGAGGAGGACCCGAAGGTGAAGAACCAATTATTATCGAGAAAGGCCGTAAAGTGGTCTTTTCATCTTACTCAACACACCGCCGGAGAGCTGCGTACGGTTCAGATGCGGAGAACTTTAGACCAGAGAGATGGGAGAAATTCAAGGTCAACGATCCGAGTTATTTGCCTTTCCACGTGGGGCCAAGAAGTTGTCCTGGCCGTGAGTATCGCGCGCTTTCATGAAATCGACTTGGCTGACTTTGAAATTTCAGAACAATATGCGCTGATGGTGTCTTCTTATTTTGTTGTCAGAATTCTGCAATCGTTTCCAAGGATAGAAAGCAGGGACGATGCACCGTGGAAAGAATCCATTGAAATGACACTGAGTAATGCGAATGGAGTAATTGTTGCTCTCTTCAGTAATTAATTGAAATATTAGATTGCGGGAGCCACCATGAAGCAAATTGTTCCCTGGCTGCTTGTCGAAAGTAACGATCTGTATCGATTCTCAACGGAAGGCAAAGAGTTAGCCTTGGCAGCAAAGGAAGAATATCAAATTACACTTTTGAGAAAACAGACAAACATGGAGATACCGATGGTCGATTGTGCCTCTACGCGTGTCTTTTCGTCCCTGTGCGAGGTCTAGATGTGTCCAGTATTGGAATTCCTTTCACTCCGCACCCCGCCAGGCGACAGTGACGCTTTGCCCAAGTCAAAAAGATCCTGCAAACTCGATGACTCGTAGCCCTGGCTGAACTTTTGGATACGAAAAAGTAACGATAGGAGTATGAGACTTGAGATCAGTGGTGGAAGTGCGTAAACCAGTGCAAAATATCTGCCGGGGCCTATTCGAGTGAACCCAACGACTGCTGTGCCATTCGTTAGGATCACCGTAGAATTCTTGTATATTCTCGAGCTGACCAAAGCTGCAGTCAAACCGAAAATATCTTCAAGGGCATTCGACGAGTCGGAAAATGCCCATGGTGGTGATCTGAGGGAATCTTCAGCTTTCCTCCCATACCCGCCGGATCTCGACGTAAGAGCATTGATCGTCTCGAACCAGCCGCTATGACCAGTGTTCTCATCAAGCAAGAAGTGAGTCGCGGTGGCCGTGGTTGCTAGCAAAGTGTTGCTAATTGTGGAATTATGATCTGGTGGACATGTCCCATTCGAAATAAGTACTTTGCTAAAGGCACGATTTGCTCGCTCTGAATTTGAAAGACTTAGAATCACGTTGCGATATTCCCAAACGTCTCGGGCATCGACGTCGCATTGAACAGAATACGTAAACCTCGGCGGTACCTCGTAGGGGGGTACTTCTGGATCTCCAACTGCAACAGCTAGCCATGCATGATAATTGAAGTTGGCGCCCAACAACAAAGTTGCCTGACCTATGCCATCATGAGTACACCAGCCTTTCAGCATCTCGGTCTGTTTGGCATTGGCGACTTTTTTACGAATCATACAAGTGCTGTCTTTAGAATGGAGCCGCATAATAGTGTCGTTCTCGATCCAGTCCATCACTGCTCCCTTGTAGCATCTGAAAGGATTACGGACCATGACAGGAACACATGTTGATACATTCTGGACATTCCAGTCATAGTCTGCCAGGAGCATTGATAGGGTGTTATTGTTCTCCTGACGTGATCCATAAATAGAGTATGGCGTTCCGACTGCTGATGCATGGACTGCTACGCCATCATCTGAATAGGCGTAAACATCCGGGTCGAAAATATTGATACCGTGGGAAAGAGCCATGCCCTCATGAGCTGGGGATCCGCCGCGGCCGGTCCACGAGTAAAAAATGCTCCCATTACTCATAGTCCATGATGAAGAATTGTAGTGTTCTGGAGTATCGGGCATTTTGTCGGAATCATATGGTCGTGCAAAGGCTGTTGCATCACCCGAAGGTATTTGAGAAAAATAGTTGATTACTCTCGTTGAAGTAGTCGGCGTGAATCCGGAGGTAATGCAAGTCGTAATTAAGCTAGTGACGAGCATGGTAAAAGCGATGAATATGTTTTGGGGTCTAAGACGGTTCAAGAACGAGAGGTTGAGTATCGCCTTCCACGAGGAAGATATGGAGCGAAGTGGCTGATTTTGCGAGCCGTCCAGTATGACGGCAGGCACCAAATGGTCATCAAGCTTGCACAGAGATACTGAGATGATTTGACTGGATATGAAACCAGTAATGACTGTTGCAACGATGGTGGAGCACATTGTATAGAGCGTCTTTTGGGTCGATGAGAGTGGCCCGAAGCCTGTCAGCCTTTGTACAGTCACCGTGACCATAATCAAAAGGCTCGAGACCGCAAGCCCGAGAACTATGGCGATGCAAGAAAGTACAAGGACCGAGGTTCGTGATTTATTGGAATGCTGTGCAGATGACTGGACGTTTGATCGAGGTGCCATTTTGAAGTATTTGAAGACGTGGGCGACCAGCACTCTGTCTGTTTACAGCTGTGACTGAAATATATATGCCTCTGTTTTCAGCTTCATGGGAATCATGGGTTAACTGCGTGACTTTGTCGAGCCATAGGTGTTGCGATTTAGCTGTAGTTGTCAATATTTGCTTTTTTGTGGCCGAAGTGGCTGCTTTGAGCCAAGATATCCATTGTATAATGAGGCGCGCATGGTGTGATCTTCCCGGCGATGTGGCAAACAGCCGAATGAGAGTGATTCAGCGCAAGCGTACTGGACTGTATCGAAGAGCATGAAATCCCGGCCACAAGTTAGAATCATATTAAGGCTGGGTTGCCTCTCATGAGAATCGCGAAATGGAGTCGACATGCTATGGAGTGCCACAACCCACAAGCGGGGGTGGACGTTACTGATTTGACTGAATAAAGAGAGGTTTACACGATACGAGGCCGAAGAACGTGTCACCTTCCGCTCGTGATCATCTGGGATTTGGTAATGGTCGAACAGCTTGTTCCGGGCGACACTTCGCTAGTTTGGTTGTGGAAGCTGTGTTTGTAAGGCTGTTGACGGACTATGATTTCTAGAATTTGGATGGAAAGCCCTCTGGACCCGACAATATTCAAGCTCGTGAATTTGTGTTTCCAAACGGGAGCAATAAGATGCACCGTTTGAAAACTTGGCTACAGACTTTGGCAGCTTGGAAAATGAGCGGGGGAAAGATTTTACGAACAAGGCTTGCTTCCTTCATGAGAGAGTTAGCTCGATTGCTCTCTACATAATTAACGTGGGCATAGTACACGGATTAGAACGAAGAAGAGACATTTCAGCCACTAGACTCATATACAGAACTACCTGCAACGACTTGCTGAATAACTTTTATATTCTCGATTTTAATCTAACCCAATCCATTCAGCCTCTTCGTCATCATCATCATCACCATCCATAACGACATCCTGAACCTCTCCATTCGTAATACTCTTCTGCCCATTCACCACCCCTGTCTTTGATACAGGCTGGCTGAGCAAGTAATCAATCGTATACACATTCTCATCCGCCAACTTCCTCAACTCATTTCTAATCTTCCCTACAGCACGGCTCACAACTCTTAACTCAGCATCTACAGCCCCACGATTGTCACTGACCCATTGGCCGTGGGATACTAAGATGGCTTGGACCCACAAGAGGCAAAACTCCAGATGCGGTGATTCTTCGGTCTGCATAGCGACGAAACGCAGGAGGCGCGGAATGTAAACAACTGGCGTCTCCTCGACTACGAGATTTATGTTGTTATGTGGGATTCCTTCGAAGACTTGGCGGATGAGGGGGGCTTCATTTAAGCGGAACGCCATGATGAGAGCTTTCAGGTAGTCTTTCTCTTTGTGAAGGACGTGGAGAGTAGAAGCCGGTGTGACGGCCAGATCGAGATCGACGGGGTCGAAGAGAGGTATCGTGTCGAGGCTGTAGATAAGAAGGCCTTCTGTTGATGCAGCGCAGAAGGAGCGGCCGGTAGGAGCGAATGCTACACCTGTGACTCTGACTTCGGGCATCCGTTTCCTCGCTGATGGATCGCCGCCTCGGTTTGATCCGGGGAGGGTTTTGTCGATTCGATCTTCTAGGTCGGACGCTTCGCCTTGCTCGTCAATTAGACCAGATGGTCCGGCTTCGGTCAGCAATTTGCTGTTGAGAAATTCTTGGGTTCCTGATAATGACAAGTTGATGCTGACAGTGTAGCGCTTTAGGAGGACCAGTGATGTTACTGAATATAAACATATATACTTGCTGTTTCCGCCAGCAAGTACACATTCGCCATCTGAACTGTACCGAAGGGCGCTGAAGCTTTTGTTACCTGCAGCGTTGGCGGCTGTTCGACGGTCTGTAATCTTTCGACCACCCGAGACATCCCTTCGCCCATCAACTCCCGACTCTTGCTCGGCTTCTGATACCGACCAGAACGTCAATTGGCCATCTAAAGTCGATACCGCAAGTTGTTTTGAATCGGGTCGGAAAGCTACATCCAGGACGTCGGCCTGGAGCTGCAAGGGCTCACTTGTTTGGGTCCGGCTGAAAATTGACCAGATTCGGACTGTGTGGTCCCAGCTTCCACTGACGACAACGCCACCATTCGGGGCAAAGGTTAAGGATGAGACGGGGCCCTCGTGGCCTGCTAATCTATCCAGCAGCTGTCCAGTCTGGACAGACCAAATATGGATATCAAACGAATCTAGGGAACCCGCACAGACCACTTCACCGCTCGGATCTACTGCTAAGCTCGAGAAGGACAGCCGTGTCGGGGCCGTGAAAGTTCGGAAGTTTCGATATCGGATAAGATCCCATGCTCGGATGGAACCGTCTAAACTCGACGTAAAGAGCACATTCCCTCGTTTTGCGAATTCGCAAGCTGTAACTCCGCTTGTGTGCTCTGTAAAAGTGACAATACAAAATCCGGAATTGACATCCCAGACCTTGATCTTGCCGTCATCAGCTGTAGTGATAATTCTCTGGCCATCTGGAGAATAGACTAATGAGTTCATAGAATCAAAATGTCCCTGCTGCTTCAGAATATATGACTCTGACTGCCATTCCCAGACTAAAAGCTGACCCAATTTCGAAGCGCCAAATGCCAGCCATTCGCCAGTCTTATTGATGGTGACGAAATCAATGTCGTTCTGAGAGATACTTAAGGTGTGTATCATGTTAAACTCCGGCATTTCGTATAGTCCAAAAACTCCATTTGAGAACCCGGCTACCAGTAAATTTGATTCAGCGTGGTATGCTGCACAGTTTACCTTTGCATTATTTTGCAAGAAGTAATGGCGCTCTGTTATCCTCCATCGTGTATGCGAATCGTCGTCAGCATCTTCCATTTCTTCGTCCGATTCAGGTTCTGGCGCATTCGGATCCCGCAAATATGCCCATTGGAAAACAGCACCATCTTTACTAATTGTGTATATTGTCTCCTGGTCTTTCGAAAAGTATGCACCCAATACGCCTTCTCTGTGTCCTCCCAAAGTCGTTGGTACAAAACCGTCCTCAGGATCCAGACTCCATATCCGCGCCGTCAAATCTCTGGCTGCGCTGAGGAAGAATCGGGAATCGCTGGACCATTCTAGGCTCTGAACTGTGTCGTAGTGACCTGCGTATACTCTGTGCCGTACGAATGGAGCGAATTCTAATTCTCCCTCTGCATTCTGATCTGGTGTTGAAGGTGTATGCCAGACCTCAATATGTCTCCCAACTCCCACGGCGAAGTGTCGACCAGACGGAGAGAAGGCGAGCGCGGTGACTGGCGATTTGAATGAAAAGTGGTGCAAGGCAATCCTTCTGGGTACGTTCGTCAAGATTGCTCGGCCATCTTCGTCGACTGTGAGAAGCAGATTACCCCGCGGTGTAAGGCCGATTCGTGCTATATTCTTTCGATGTGCAAAGGGGAGGGTATGCGATTTATTGCTATAGAACTATCAGTCTAATGCAAAGTCAGACCAAAGGATTTAACAGACTTTACCAAGTCGAAAACTGTTACTCGATTTCCTACAGGAGAGAAAAGACAAGTGCCATCAGGACTGAATAGCAGGTTTCCCTGGCTGTAAACAGTCCCTAAAAGATTGGAGAACTAAAATATATTAGTCGGGGTCATTAGATATGTGGTAGATCGTAGAACCTTAAACTCCGTCTTCATTGTCACCGCTGATACATTTCTGCTGTTGATTGATTTTCAGCCTTAACTTTTTTATCGGCCTGCATCAACATTTTCTTGAATGCCAAGGCCTCGGTCCGTCGTTTCTCCGGCAGTTTTATTAGCGCGACCCCAGAAAGACCCGCCCCTGAACGGAAAGTGCGACTGCGAATTTCCTCAGGTAGCGAATCTCCTGAACCACCGGTGAACCTCCAACTCTACAACTTCTCAATCTCCCACATCTACGAATATACGAGGGGTATCAAGAAGCTCAAGCAGCACATTTGAACCACCACTACATCCTTCACAATGGCTCCACCTACCTCAGAAAGCGCGTCTCCCATCGGGATTGCGAACCTTGTGCGGCCCCCTCAACATCAAGCTTCGAAACTCGACCACATTGCTAACAATCTTCGCAGCCAAACCAGAGACATAAGATCGTGGCCAAAAGAGGAGCTGCATTCACTATTATGGTTGCTGGCGAATCTGGACTAGGAAAGACGACCTTCATCAACACCCTCTTCTCTACAACCATCAAGAACTACGCCGACCACAAGCGCAGACACGCAAAGCAGGTGGACAAGACCGTCGAAATTGAGATCACAAAGGCCGAGTTGGAGGAGAAATTCTTCAAGGGTATGGGTTTTGCGGATCACACATACTTCTGGCGGCCACTAATAATATCACAGTCCGCCTTACCGTTATTGACACCCCCGGCTTCGGAGACTATGTCAACAACCGCGACTCGTGGATGCCAATTATCGAATTCTTGGATGATCAGCATGAGTCTTATATGTTGCAAGAACAACAACCTCGCCGTGTGGACAAGATTGATCTCCGTGTCCACGCCTGCCTGTACTTCATTAGACCCACTGGACACACCCTGAAGCCATTGGACATTGAGGTTATGAAGCGATTGAGCTCCAGAGTCAACTTGATCCCAGTTGTTGCGAAGGCGGATACCCTCAGCCCAGCTGACTTGGCCCGCTTCAAGCAAAGAGTATGTTCTTCTAGTAGCGGTAAGAATGCAGTCCAGAACTAACACTACACAGATTCGGGCTGTTATTGAAGCACAAGGCATCAAGATCTACACACCACCCGTCGAGGAAGATGACGAGCAAGCCGCACAACACGCACGATCCCTCATGGGCGCTATGCCATTTGCCGTCATCGGATCTGAAAAGGATGTTAAGACTGGTGACGGACGTATCGTCAAGGGCCGCCAATACTCATGGGGTGTCGCCGAAGTCGAGAACGAAGACCACTGCGATTTCAAGAAGCTGCGCTCAATTCTCATCCGAACCCACATGCTCGACCTCATCCACACCACCGAAGAAGCCCACTATGAAGCTTACCGCGCCCAGCAGATGGAGACTCGCAAATTCGGCGAGGCGAGACCAAGAAAGCTCGACAACCCCAAGTTCAAGGAAGAGGAGGAGAGCTTGCGAAAGCGATTCACCGAGCAGGTCAAGATTGAGGAACACCGATTCAGACAATGGGAGCAGAAGCTTATCAGCGAGCGTGATCGCTTGAACAAGGATTTGGAGAGCACGCACGCTGCTATCAAGTCTTTGGAGACGGAGCTCGAGGCCATGCAAGGAAGCGCCGTTCGCAGCCACGGCCGTCGTTAAGTTATAACATCACGCGGGAAGTCTTAATTCTAGGGGACCAAAAGTCAGGTTGATAGTGTTGGTGTTGCACGCAGGTTGAATCGCAACACACTTTTTCTCTTTTAATTCAGTTGCAGCTCGATTCGGGATGCTCTGGGGGCGCGAAACGGAGTGCGCAGTTCAGCTTAATTATCTCAGACTAGCTAGCTGCATTCTTACCGTTTTCGAGATCCCTCAGCTTCCTGGACTGGATTGATTGTTTTTTATTTTCCTAGCTCTACCTAGCCACGATGTAATTCAAGTCTTTCTTCAAAGCTCGCTGTCCCCGTGCTATGCATATCCAATCCTTCTCTTCCCGTGACATAAATCATAAATTCGTTCTAGTGTATGACTGGCTTTATATATGTACTATATCTCTTATACGGCATCCATACTAGCCCGCATGGTAAGTTGCTCATTCTTGTTCCCCAACTTACTTATCTGCAGGAATGCATCAACACCATAGCCCTCCAAACTATGCACCTCCAAACTCCCAGCCCAATATTCAGCATATACTCTACTTAGCGGTAACCCCATCCCTAATCTTAGATTCGGTGGCCTGCTACTTAAACTTGACAAACTGCTGTCGTGTGTTACATGCGGGGCAGTTTCTATAGGTGGACTAGGGAAATTCGAAGACGAAGAAGTGTGTGGTGCCATTTGGGAGTGGGAAGGTGGACGCAGTTCTTGTAACGTGGCGGCCATTTTGGGGACTTGGTTCAAGTTTTCTAGGCGTTGGCTTTTGCGAGGGCCTTTGGAGAAAGACCAGAGATGTGGTAGGATATCCCTGGGGATACCACCTCCTTGATCTGAAACACGGATGATAACATGTTGGGCTGCCTCACAGACTGTGACTTCGATGGGTGGTAAGGGGCCTGGACGGGAATAGCAGTGCTCGAGAGTCGCTTGGATGGAGTTCCGGAGGAGTTCGCCGATTATGTATTCCAGATGCGAGAGGATGTAGGGGAATGTTGCGGTGAGGTGACCAGTGAGGTTTATGGCTGGGAGGGGGACGCCTTGGGGAGTGAAAAAGGATGCTACTTCGGCGCCGCATCTGGAGACGACTTCGGCGGCGCTGCAGCGTAGGAACACTTCACCGACGAATTCGGAGGTTGGGTCGGACGTGTGGGTTGGGGTGGGAGAGTCGGGAAAGTGCCAGGGGGAGTTGAAGGTTTCAGTCAGGGCGAGGTGTTGTTCTGCTATAACGCGGCGGGATATACGCTTTTGAGGGGTTAGTAACGCGTTATTGCTTGTAGATATGGCAGGGAAAGACATACGGAGCGGAGGATTGTGTTCATGAACTTGTCCATGTCTTCTGGCTTCATCAGATCCCTGCACTCTAACACACCCATAGCCAGTTTCGGAATCACAGTCAAGTGCTCCTGTAACGTCTGGCCGATCTTCGAGCAGAACTTCTCGTTATCTTCGAGGGTCTTGATCTCGCGGACTCGGCGGAGGGACTCGAAAGCTTTGTAGTAGAGCTCATAGACGGCGCTAATGTGGGGATTTGTTACTACGACGTAGGGGAGCGTCTGCATATCTCGGATTCGGTGTGCTAATCTGGAGAACTATCAGCTTCGATCTTCCGCAAAAAGAACAGTATAGACTTACCTAGTTGGCAGCTCTATCCGCACATAGTTCGCAGAGCTTATCAATCTAGCTTCAGTCAGGGAGCGTCCGAAGACCATTAACTGTCTCAAGCTGATCGGTCGAGCTTCCTTGGACACCCATCTGCTATTGTCAGCGATTTTCCTGTCCCATTGGAGTGACAAAGCTCACTCGTCTAAAGAAGAAGCAGGCCTCCATGGCGGAGGATTACTGCTATGTATCCTCCGTATAGGTAGGTAGCATTGTAGGGCATTGGCGCAAAAGCCAGCTCTTCTTGTCAACCCCATGGTCCGTGGCCCATTTTGCGAATAGGTTCGCAGCATACCGGCGATTCCATACGAATGTTGAGTTGTATAATGATTCTGCTAAGGGAAGTTCAGCTTTGGTGTTCGTTTGCGAGTGAGTCTTTGGAGGATGCGGAGATGCTTGGTTGTCTTGCAGCTGGGGATCTTTCGAAGTCGCATTGGCTGGCCCCGCAATCGGCTGGACCCCTGTTCTGAATGGCGTCGTGGCTGCAGGAAAAAGCAAAAGCAAGATTTGGGGGTCTGAGGGATTATTGACAGCTAGATAGAGACCTTGAGGCATTTTCTGAAGTTTTAAATTACTGGATTCACATTACAGATGCTTTATTTATTTTAGGTTGGTCAAACAGTGGTTTGCTGAGTCCGGCAATTCCACACGTGCCAAATGGCCAAGCACGGCTAAACTTGCCCGTATAGTTTATACGCCTACGAGTTTTCATGAATACCTTCAAGTACACGTGCATAAACACAAAGCTTAGTCTAACGTCTTTGATCAGAAATCGTCAAGATGAGCGCCGAACCTGCACCAGCCGTGGCTACTGCCATTGAACCGAAGCCAACTGTCGAGGAGCCCAAATCAGCAATTTCGGAAGCTGTTGAGGCGCAAAAGCCTGTCGCTCAGGAGTCGAAGCCGGTGACCTCGGAAACTGTCCCGCCGCCTGTTGAGAAGAAGGAGCCGGGAGCTTCGGAAGCTGTATCGGAATCGAAGCCAGCTGTTCAGGAGACCAAGCCGGCCGAAGCAGCCAAGACGGAGTCAAAGACAGTTGCCGCAGTCCCGGAGAAAGCTACCCCTGCTACTTCGCCACTAGAGAAACTATTCGTCGAGCTCCCTGCTATCATCAAAGCGGCAGATTACAAGGAAATGTGGGGTGTTGAGCTTGCGGATGAGTCTCATGTTCCTACTACCATCGTTCTCGAGAAGTTCCTGAGGGCCAACGCCAAGGATGTCTCCAAGGCCAAGGCACAGTTGTCTGAAGCTCTGAAATGGAGAAAGACTGTCAATCCTATCAAGCTTCTCAGCGATACTGAGTTCGACAACGCAAATTTTGGAGGTCTTGGTTATGTTACGGTGTATCCTCAGACTGATGGACATCCGAAAGAGATCGTTACTTGGAACATCTATGGAGGCGTGAAGGACAAAAAGGCTACTTTCGGGAATGTCGACGAGTGAGTGTCCATACCATGATCAAGCTTCATATCCTAACACAAGCCAGATTCGTTAAATGGCGTGCAGCCCTCATGGAAGTATCTCTCAAGGAGCTAGATCTCGCCTCAGCGACCGAGAAGATTCCCGAAAACGGCGTCGACCCCTACCGTATGCTCCAAGTGCACGACTACCTGAATGTCAGCTTCCTACGCATGGACCCCATCATTCGCGCCGCTTCCAAACAAGTGATCGAGACCTTCAGTATGGCCTACCCTGAGCTTGTGAAGGAGAAGTTCTTCGTCAACGTGCCGTTGGTCATGGGGTGGGTCTTTACTGCTATGAAAGTCTTCTTGAGCCCGGATACGGTGAAGAAATTCCATCCATTGAGTTATGGAAGTAATCTGGCTGGGGAGCTGCCTGGATTTGGACAAGAGTTACCTCCGGCCTATGGTGGAACGGGGAAGGATATCAAGGAGGGACTTACTGTCAAGTACGGTGCGGAGAAGCAGTAGGAGTTACTGGAATTGCTTGATGTTGAGAGAGGGGTGAAATAGGTTGTGATCGAAAGATGGATTTGCATTGCTGGGCGACTGCAAGATATTGTTTCTATGCCAGAGAGTTAGAGGGAAGGTTGAGTTGCGGTTACGTAGATGGTGCTGTGCAGCGTTGCTAGATATACCCCACTTGATTCTCTCATTAATAGTGCATAGGATGACAATACACCTTTGCTTTCATTAACATCATCCTGTGCCATCTTAATTATGAATTGTCAAACATCCTCTGTAAGGACCGGGCCAGTCGCGAATTCAATATACTCAGTAGACGAGCATGTGATGAAGTGAAGAATATTTTCGTAGGTGGTGATTCACACACCTAGCTGTAGTACTATGACAACACCGACAATTAATTAGTCTGTGAATACTCGTATTAGACCACCCAAATTATCTCACAACAATACAATCACCATTGTGAGAATATCGCTGTTAGTCACACGCCTGTGGCTAGAAATTGCTGCAAGTCAACCGATACCAAGACTTTGTCAGCCTTGCAACTTCCAACGAGTACAAGCTTGGATCTTCAGACCACCTTCGTCCTTCGATCTGCTGTCAGAAATTTGAATATCGACTATTTTCTCGATAAATATTTTACACAATAGTGTCCTGGACCTTTTACGCTCCATACTTTCCCCAATATTTCCTCTTCCAGGATCTCATACTGTGGCTTTTACACGCGGTGCATCTCACACAACGTCATTGGACCTTGTCCCGCAGATCGCTTGCGGGCTGGGCTGCACCAAGCTACTTCGCGCGCTTGAGAGACAACTTCCTTGCCTGCACAGCCTCTTGCCGTGGTGCCTTCCTCCAAGATCTAAACAGAAATTCCGTATCGCAATCGCACCCACCGTCGCCGCGTCCCTTCTCTTCCTTCGTGCATTTGGATTTAGGGTTTGAATTTCCAGGAAGGCGTAACTGTGCCTATTGCCCTTCATTGTCCATCTGCAGCCATGAATCCGGTAAGCTGTCCCTCATCTTCGCCCCCTCCTCATCATAGCATCCCCTCCACGCAATCCTCTCCCCTCCGTTGCTCGACAACCCGGTGCGCCGCCACACGCCTGCAATACCCTATCCTCTGGATGGAGGCATATTCATGAACATAGACGGGAGCTCTTCGCCGATACCGACAGTAGATTCGTTGGAGATGGAGTATGAATTCGATCCGGACCAACCCAACTATTCCGACACCCCCCCTCCAGACGAATGGGTTTCCACTTCCTCCTCCGACGATTTGCAGCGATCTGTACAAATTCCCTATCGAAACAGTGCTGACATATTTTCCCGCTCTTTCCAGCAGTATACAGACGGGATTGAATCCCCCAATGACATGGTCGTCGATACGGACGATCTGCTCGCTGACGCCGAGAACGAGAAAGATGATGTGGCAATAATCAATGCAGACGGGGAGGCGGAGCCTCAACTGCGCGCAAATGATTGTAGGTTTTACTGGCCCTGCACTGGAGGATCAGAAATGAGCTAATATAGCTCTTTTAGTCGAGGCCATGACAGACCTGGTTCTCCCTCCTCTAGCAGAAGATCCACCTATTTTAGAGACGCAGCATCACACTTGGCATATAGAAAATTGGAGGGGTACCCCGCGTAGAGAGCATGGACCAGTTTTCGAAGTGGGAGGGTTCCCATGGTGAGCCTATAGTTGAAGTCATGAGCTATTGCATATGCTGATATTTTAGGCGCGTCCTTATGTTCCCCTTTGGTAACAATGTCGATCACGCTTCTTTCTACCTGGAGCAAGGCTTCCCAGATGGCAAGCCGCCAGACGACTTCGTTGCATGCGTGCAATTTGGTTTAGTCCTCTGGAATCCCGATGCGCCGGAGATCTTCGCGCATCATACTGCTCACCACCGATTTACAAAGGAGGAGGGTGATTGGGGATTCACAAGATTCGTCGAAACAAGAAAGCTGTGGACGGTGCCCTTCAACAGCTCAGGGCGCTACTTGGTCGAAGATGACAAGGCCAATATGACCGCATACGTACGGGTGGTGAAAGACGAGACTGGTGTATTATGGCACAACTTCCAAAACTATGATTCGAAAGCAGAGACTGGATATGTTGGGCTTAAAAACCAAGGTGCTACTTGCTACTTGAACTCACTCATCCAGTCACTATTTTTCACGAACGCATTTCGAAAGGTAGACCTCTGATTACTTGATGTTCGTTCACATTCTGACTATGACAGGCCGTTTACCAAATACCTACCCAAGACGAGGAAACCCTTCAAAATTCCGCATACACCCTACAACGCCTATTCTACCAGCTCCAAACATCTAATTACGCCGTGAGCACGAACGAGCTGACCAAGTCATTCGGCTGGGAGACGAGACACATTTTCGAACAGCAAGATGTACAAGAGCTTTCGCGCAAGCTCATGGAGCGCATGGAAGAGAAAATGAAGGGAACTGAGGCTGAAAACATCTTACCGAAGCTCTTTTGCGGGAAAGTGCGGACCTACATCTCTTGCATAAACGTCGCATACGAATCCCGCCGAGTTGAGGATTTTTGGGATATTCAACTTAACATTACTGGAAACAAGAATCTCGAGGAGAGTTTCAAGGACTACATTGCAGTCGAGACGATGGATGGCGAAAACCAGTATTTCGCAGGTGAAGAGCACAAGCTTCAAGATGCCAAGAAGGGTGTTATCTTTGAGACTTTCCCGGAGGTTCTTCACCTGCAACTGAAACGATTTCAATATGACATCGACCATGATGCGATGATGAAGCTCAACGATCGACACGAATTCCCAGACACTTTCGACGCGGCACCATTCTTATCGGAAGATGCGGACCGATCCGAATCCTACATTTACCAACTTCACGGCGTACTAGTTCACAGTGGAGACTTGAATGCGGGTCATTACTATGCTTTCATCAAACCTACCAAGGATGGTTGGTTTTACAAGTACGACGATGATAAGGTCACCAAAGCTACAATGAGAGAGGTTTTAGAAGACAACTTCGGAGGCGAGTATCAGGTCAACGGTCAGACACAGCTTTCGTCGAAAACATCGACGCCTATCATGCGCCAGAACAGCGCATACATGTTGGTTTATATCCGACAGACTAGATTAGATGAAGTCTTATTACCCGTGACCCAAGCCGACACCCCTCCACACCTCCGTAAGTCTGTCATTACATTTTCATATCACGAGTTCTAACACCAAACTAGAAAAGAAGCTGGACGATGAAGCAGCAATACGAGAAGCGCGCAAGAAGGAACGGGAAGAGCAGCATCTTTACCTTTGGGTCAAGGTCATCACTGATGATTCTTTCAAGGCACACGGTGGCACTGATTTGACGAATTTTGACCAAACTCGGGAGCAGGATCCCGCTGCGTCCTGGTCATACCGAAGTCTTAAAAAGTCCACACTCAAAGAGCTCTCTGAAAAGATCGGTGAGGACACAGGGGTCGACCCCAAAAGAATACGCCTTTGGTCAATGGTCAACAGACAAAACAAGACGACACGTCCAGACACCCCCGTGCCCGAGGGTATCATAACTGTCGAGGATGCTCAACAACGGCTGGCAGGCAACAAAGCACCTGAGCTACGTCTTTGGGCTGAGATTGCTGAGGAATCCGGGCCTGATGGCGAGCCGATATGGCCGACCCCGTATGGAATGGCAAACGGCACCACCCCCAAGTCGGACTTGATTGTTCTCTTTTTGAAGCACTTTGATCCAGAAACGCAAAGATTGAGAGGTATTGGTCATATCTACATCGGCAGGGAGAAGAAGGTCGAGGATTTAGTACCTGCAATTATGAAGAAGATGGATTGGCCCGAAAAGTCGCCTACAGGTGATAAGGTCCAGCTTAGGCTCTTCGAGGTTGGTGTATATCATGGATTGCAAGTGGACGTCGACTGACAATAGAACAGGAAATCAAACCTACTATGATTGAGCCCATGAAAGCCAAGCAATCTCTCAGAGCCGCAGAGCTTCAAGATGGCGATATTGTTTGCTTCCAGAAGGCCGATGGGGCTAAGGGCTCTGATTCGGATCGAGAGTTGGTCTTCCTCCTTTTTCTTATGGTGACTTACTAACGTACATAGGAGTTTGAAATCTGGATTAACTCACACAGACAATATCGAAGACGCCCGCGTATTCTATGACTATCTGGTCCACAAGAGGATCGTTCGTTTCTATCCTCATCCAGGCAGGAATGCCCACCCGGAATCACTTACTACGTTCGACCTAGATCTCAGTACGAAGCACACTTACGATCAGGTCGCTGCGAAAGTAGGAGAACAATTGCATAATGACCCTACACATCTTCGATTCTGGACCGTGAATGCGACGACTGGCAACCCCAAGGCGTCTGTCAAGCGAGGCCAAAGCCAAATTTTACAGACCATACTTAACCCACCATATAGTACCTTCAGCAACAATAACCAACGGCCGGATTCCCTGTACTACGAGATTTTAGATATCAGTCTAACGGAACTGGACACGAAGAAGGCATTGAAAGTAATATGGCTCAGCGAAGGTGTGCAGAAAGAAGACATCTATGATGTTCTTGTCCCTAAGAATGGAAATGTCGATGACCTAATAACGGCACTCATCAAGAAAGGCCAGTTTGATGAGGAGTCAAAAGGCGGACCAATTCGAGTGTATGAGGTTCACAGCAATAAGATCCACCGGGAACTACCAAAGACGCATCCCGTTGTCAGCATCACCGACTATGTCCAACTGGTTGCTGAGAGGATCCCGGCAGAGGATCTCGATGCGCCTCTATCCGAATTTGTCACCGCTTTCCATTATCATAACGAGCCAAGCAAGTCTCATGGAATACCATTTAAGTTCCGTATCAAGGAGGGTGAAAAGTTCTCTGATTCCAAGAAGCGTTTAGAGAAGCGAATGGGGATCAAAGGGAAGAACTTTGAGAAGATAAAGTTCTCTGTAGTCAAGAGAAGTTCCTACTCGAAACCCCATTATCTTCAAGATGGTACAATCAATTCTCCTTTTCAATTCTTCGACATGACTAACAAGCTACAGATGATGTGATCTGGGAAGTGGCTTCTTCAGACGACGATCAGCTTGGCTTAGACCACGTTGACCGATCGCGCACGATTCGCAATGGAGCCGGAGACTTATTCCTAAAATAGAGATATCCCTGAAAGGGGAGCAGACGGAGATACAGCCACCATGACGGAATGCAAACATCACGCACTTGTATGGGTAGAGTACAGTAAGATATGTGGGATATGGATATGATCGTGACCACTGGCGCTATGGGATCTGACGCGGGTGCTGGTGTGGAAGAAAACAGAGTTTGGGGTTGATTGATGCCTTGCATAGAAGGATATGATAGCATTACAAGGGCGTGGTTATACATTTGCATACGCTGCGCCGGTGCTGGAGATGAGGGGTTATTGAATTGAGAAACGCTGCGTTGTCGACGGGACTGAGATATTTGATACAATGCAGTTCAGTTGATATCATCAATTCTTGATTTCCTTCGTGACGCAAAATTTACAAAATGAATGATTTACGTGGGCGGGGCTAGTGCCCCCCATGTATTATACTTCGTAACATCTTTGTGTTGTAATTCATCACTTTTGTAAGTGCTATCTATAACGTCTCTCAACTTTTTCTCCTCTTGGCCCCTCCTTGCTTTGATGACCCCACAGTTTTGCATTGTCTATAAATACACCAACGAACGGGAAGGATGCTTTTCCTCGTAGCCCGTAGTCGAAAAAAGAAGTTCCATGTACTGGGACTCTGGGAGGAACACTTGCAGCCTGTCTTGTAGTCGAAATATGAGATGGGTGGGGACTTTCGGTAGGGAGAGTATGAGCTGGTGGCTGTGAGTGAATGTTGAAAGTTCGTGGTGTTGTGAGGAAGTTGCTGTCAGTGTTTTAGTTGCTGTTGGTGAAGAAAGTCGTTCGAGATGAAAGTCTGCAGGTTCGTGCTCATTCAATGGAATTTCAAGGCGTTCGAGAAGTAGATCATGCCTCTTGGAAGCGGGGCTGAGGTTCTCCGGAAGGACCGAATGTGGGACGAATCTCTCGGGCTTCTTTGCTTGTGGAGGACCGAGAGCAGTGCTTGTAGTTAATATACTTTTGTGTCGAGGTGAATTTCCCAGGTGGGTACTTAGGAGACCTGGATATTGAACCTTGAAGTATGAATTAGGCAATGTACTTCTCTTCTTTGTTATAAAATACCTCTCCTTCCAAGTTAAGTTCTCAAGCAGTACTGTCCTAACTGTAGTCATTCTCCCTAGGCCCGCCGTCTAGATAACTCTGCCTACACTGTGTCCACGACACATTTTCCCCATTCTGGAGGTTCTGGGTACGAGAATGAGCCACTGCGCCCCTAGTCTATCTCGAGGGCGCCAGGTACGCTGATTGAGCTGCCAATTTTGGGCTGATGATTTCCTGTTGTAGATTATCAAGCTTCCGATGTTTGGGTGTAATTTTTTACTTCTTCACTGTGCGATGTAGTTGAGATTTTGACTCGATCACCCTACTCTGACCAAAGGAGTTGGGCTAGCGCTAATGGGTGCGACCAATACACCCATGCAGCCAGGATTGAAGTTAAAGACCAAATAATCCCTCACGTATTAAGTGAGGCATAAAGGAGGTAGTAGATTTGTGATACAAACTAGCAACGCTTTCCCCATTCACATCTATACAATTGCAGTGAATACAAAGCTTTTCATGTTTTCATCATATCCTTCTTTATTCTGCTCGGACTTATAGCTGAACATGAGAGGAATTTTGTTCTGGCTGACCCAAGTCTTTGTGTGCCACTGTACGAAGGCCCCGGTAAAAAGTATCGAGGAAATAGTGATCGAGCCCACTTTTAGTGAGTGAGAGAGCCTGTAGGAGCCTGTAGGCCCCTGAATGGTCTCTCCCCTGTAGACCCACTAGATTTATAGGGGGTGCTGTGCCTCAAGCCCTCTGAAGGGTAGTATTTGCAGCGTAGCAGTAGGACCAAATAGGGAAATAGAGGCTCCACATTTAGTGCTTACACGCTGAAATTACAGTGGGGTGATGCTACAGGCTCTTATAGGCTACCTCACTCACTAAAGTGGGCTCATCCACTATTTCCTCGATACTTTTTTACCGGGACCTTCGCAGGCTTAGCGCGTTTCCTTCAGTCTTCTGTCAAACAATACAGCATAATATTCAAACAATTGGAAGTGCCATATGTATTTATTGGACCTTCGTTACCTTATTTTTCGACCATTTTAACTACAAACTTACATCTGACTTCACAGTAAGCATTGGACATGGCAAACCTTTCCACGCTATCCGATGAGCTCATCTTGCGTATCATATCATACCTTCCCAACGAAGACTTTCACGCACTCACACTCGTATCGAGAGCTTTCAATCGCTGTTCTAACCGTCAGCTCTACCAGTCTGTTTGTCTTTTCGAACAGGATTCGGATCGATTTTGGGAAAGCAAGTATTATCCCTATCTACGCTTAACCTTATTCGATCAGCCTTTTTATGCCACGCGCATATTCAACCCATCTCTCTTTCTCCGTACCATAACCGAGAATGAAGGACTACGATCCTGTATCGTCGGTGCGTCTTTTCCCATTCGCCCTGATCAAGAAGACCGCGTTTTCCTGGTGGCCAGATTGCTACAGCCTTCGCTTTCGCATCTCCACCTAAAATGCGAGGTTCGTGCAATTCGCGAGAACAGGGAACTCGTATCTACTGCCGATTCCTTAGCAGTCGAACTCCCCGAATACGAGGATGATGGTGAGATGTTTGGCGGTTTACCGAAGGAAGTCTTCAAACAGGAGATATATTCGTACTTCGACCTCCCCAACCTCAAACGATTTGAATTGAGCGGTATCCGGCACTGGGATAGGTTTATGTCGGCTAGCGGCGACAAGACACATACCTCCAACATCACGGCCCTGAGCCTCACCGACACCGTCCCTGCAGACCAGGGATTGGCAAAAATTCTTTCATGGCCCAAAGCGTTGAAGTCTCTGCGTTACGAGCTCTCACTCGATGAGTCGACCGATGGCGAATTTTACTACTCGTCGTTCTCGGATATCGAAGGACCTGAGCTCTCAGCGAAAGAATTCAGCAACGTTCTTCGTTCACAACGACAGACGCTCGAAGAACTGTTTGTCTACGGCGACGACGATGGCGGTGCTGGCGGTTTCGACCCTGATGAAACTATCGACTTGCATGACTTTACCATCCTAAAACGCGTCGGAGTTCCCATCATGTTCCTGTTTATGACTCAAGCAAGCGCCAAATATCGAGGTATTCAGGTGTCCAGTCGCGCGATATTGGATATCCTGCCGCCTGCGATCGAGGAGCTGCAGATCAAGATGAAAGATAGGACGTTCTCGAATGATCTCGTGGGTCCCGAGTATAATCCTGAGTTTGATCTGGGCCCTCCCCCCGGGGATCTGACGGCAGCTTTATACCAGCTTGTCAGTCATAAGAAGACGATGTTCAAGGGACTGCGCGAGATTGTACTTTGGAAGCCGGAGACCGGGGGTTCAGAGGAGCCGGTTTCTTTGGAGGGGAAGGCGGCATGTTGTGAGCTCTTCGAGGCTTGCAAAGAGACTGGTGTTCGCATTTCATGGCAAGAGACTTGGGTGCCGCCGTTGTTTGGTCCGGTGCCTCGTACCACCCTTTTCGGTACTTTTTAATCTTTGTTTTTCTGGCGCATTTTGTTCAGAGGGTCAAATCCTTATATTGGAAACTACCTAGGAGCTGGATCTCTGCAGTCAAATTTATGACTTTACTTCTTTTATGTGTATGTGTGTGAGTGGGAGTGGGATTTTTCTTCGTTTGTGTATTGAAAAGTGTGAAGCGGAAATGCCTAGTGACCTGTGCTTGCTTCTAATGTAGCCATTCGGGTGCGAGCAATTTCTCATCACCCTTTTATGTTTGCTAGCAGGTACCTGGAATGGTTGGAAGGTACGATATGTCTCCCAGTTCAGCTTTCCCGTTCTTGCTAGATGATGAATTTTGGGATCTTGTTCGCGTAGGCAGGCTCTACCGCGTCCCAAAATGGAAGCAGCCGCACGCCTCACAGCCTCGCGGTTTCCTTCAATCCGGACCACTTTCATTCTCAACCATATGAAGTCCTTTTTATCATTGGTGCCACCACTGTATTACAGTTTCCTTTGGATGGCTCAGTGTTTGGGACCCACGCCAACATGAAGCGAGGCGGCTTTGATGTGAATCAAACATCACAAAAGCGTCCTCAAAAAGAGCGAATTGCTTCATATTAATGCAGTTCAATGCTTGCACGCGAAATAAAGATTTCCTCGTGTTGAAAACAGATTATTCTAACGATGGAACGAAAGTTCAAATTCTACCGGTCGAACTTTCATTTATAAAAGTTGGGGCCTTGATGCTTAATTTGCAGGGTATTTGACGCTATTCGGCCCCTAACTCTCGGCATTTCCGTAGCTAATGTAGCCCGCCCAGGCAAGTTCCTCCTGTAAATTACCTACTCTAAGTAAGTCGGAACCTAATACATGCAGCTAACGCACCTCGCCTCCTCCAGCGACTTGGCTCAGCCTCCTCCGCCGCCACGGCATTCAAGCTTTGTCTCCTTCGAGGTTCATCTTCTTCAGTGACATCTTGAGACGTGTCAAGCTCGTTGAAGAATGAAATAATGGCTATCATCGTTTCCAGTAATTCCCCTCTCGTCAATCTGTCGATGATTGTCTAACTCTCCCCAGAAGAAGCAGCTACCACGGACTCGGCCTCCCCCGTGGCATGGTATCTGATGGTCTGGACATTGCTCACTCTTGCTGCAAACCCTATGAGCCAACCTTCAGGTAGAATAAGTGGTGCATCTACTCGATATCGAATATATCTCTGCAGCTCCCCATTTCTCTGCCTCGTCGACGGCTTGGCCATTTTAAAATCGGGTGCTCGTAGCGTCAATATACCTCCGCATATCGCCCTTGAAAGCTAGCCGTTTGGCTACACTCTCAAGAGCGGATGAGCGCCATCACAAATTTCGGAACAAAGACATTTGTTTCGACGACGAGCTTTCGATTACGGAGAAAGAAGGGTCCCGGCCAATTAGCGCTGCAGCTTGGCCGCGATGGCTTTTCTTTCTCGTAGGGACCGCACCTGCAGCTATTCAACTAGGATCTTTCTCCGGAGTTCCGGTAGCTCAGAGCTTAGGCATGATGTTTGTTTCCTCTTTTGTCATCATTGAGCTTCTGTCCTTCTTCTCGACTTTTGAGGAACGTAATACGATCCCCGCGACCGTGGGCTACCTGAAAGTCGAGGGAGTCACGATCGAGGAGGAAGGGCTCCGGTTCAAATCCTATGGATTGATGAAATTCTTAGAATGATGTGATACAGCTTTTTTCGCACTGGCGCTCATACCACAAGCTGTTATGATGTTTGAGCTGTCTTACCAGCTATGGGCTCCGCCACGGTACATATCAGCAAAATTTTCGAATATACTTTCATGAAACTTGGATACACCATTCTTGGTACCCTGTGGCTGTTATGGCAGATCACTCTTGTAGTACGTTTCGTGCTCTGGGTTGCGGGCATATGGCAGCCTTTGGATCGCTGGTTGCCCCTCGGACGATTTGCCCAAAACTGGGTTTTGGTCTCTTGCCTGATGGGCTTGATACCTTACAAACCGCTGACCCCTTCTGAAACGAGCTTTTGGCATAAAGGCATTACTTCCAGCGGCTTAATGGTTTTCGGTATGTTTCACTGGGGAATGTCGTGGCTTTGTGAGCGCTGTCCCTGGATTGCGAAAGCGCTTCCCCTTGATCGAAGGCCCTGGGACTTCGCTAAGATCGAGCATCTCCCGCCAATGCATAGAACTGGGTACGAAGAGGAGACTGGAGTCATACATACTCTTGCATGGTCTAGTTTCGTTATATTTTTGAGCAACTTGGGTATTTGTGTTCTTTGGTACGCTTTTGTGTATGATTCCACTGGAACGTTAAATCCGAGGTGGACAGACGTATTCGGATGAAAATTTGTAACAGTTTTTAGACCAACTGGAATTATCACTGGTCCAGCCACACAGCATAATACTTGAAGTGATGAATCTGCGGATCGGGGCGCGTTGTCCCTTTTCAAGCCAAAGCTCGCAGAAACTAACTACCTAGGCCTAACGGATTCAAGCATCACGTTTCACGTATTGTAGTAATATCGCGACTGTTACGCAGATGTCGGCCAAAAGTAATAATACTCTAGCGGCTGAATCGCCCTATTAAACTCACATCGGTGCCCTGTGGCGCCCATGAGCCCCTGTAGATTCCCTGACTCGGTGGTTGCTCGGACAATGAATCAGAACTTACAGGGTCCCATAGGGCGCTTTAGCGAGCGGCGCCGAATTTTACAGCGCTTCAGCGGGCATGTTAGCGATTTTTAGCGGTTCTAAACCCTGGCCTTGATTGTTAATACATTTGACCGCGTTGTCCATATATAAACAATTTCGAACCCCTCAGACGTATTCATCCTACTCAAGTCTCACACGTCAATTTTCTCGCAGCGTCTGAATATGGTTTATACTCTTTATGACGGCACCATCGTGGTGATTCAAGGTGTTCTCAACACGTTGTCCCACATCCTCCACCAAGCTGAACAACAACCCGGCCTCGATACTAGCAATCTCCTCGAGGCCCGTTTACACGAGGATATGTTGCCGTTGGGGGATCAGGTTCGCATCGCAACTCAATATTCGGAGAACGTCGTTGCAAGATTGATTGGCCGTGAGCCGGTAACCTTTGACGGCAAACCTCAGACATTTGCTGGTAAGGATAAAGTTTTCATTGATGTTGAATCCTTCCATCTTCTCACTTCAACTCATACGTTTACGTTCTGGAGTCCTTGTGCCAAAATATGAAAATCCCCGCCCCCACTCTTGAGATTCTTCCATGAGCAAGAGCTAATCTTCCTAGATTGCTATGGGCGCATCGAGACAGTTCTGAAAGCTCTCAGTGATGCCGATAAAGATGTTGTCAATCGTAATGGCGACGAAATTAGCCCAACTGCAATGGGTCCAGGGGTGACGGCTGATATGAGCGGTGCTAGATATGCCCACGTCATTGCCATACCGAATATTTACTTCCATGTCACTACTGCGTATGGAATTCTGCGCAAGGAGGGTGTGCCGCTAGGGAAACGGGACTATTATGTCGGCTTCTTTCCTAATCTGCGAGGAACTCAGTAGAAGGTGCGAAGTTTTAAACATGTTGCCTTCTAAGAGAAGCAGAGCCTAGTCCGGCAACAGGAAAATCTGTAGTTTCATTCTTCCAAGTTCAAGAGCTCGTCTCTCTTTAAAGTTCAAGTTTACTTGCGCGTCTTTGCTAACCCGCTGGCGCCTTTTCCACAAGAGGCTGTTTGGAGAGAAACCCCGCATCACCTTCTCGTTTCTCTGCCTCGTATAATCTCATGCCTTTCTTTGTCTCCTCTTCCCAGAGATCACAGTGGTGTGTTCCAAATACCTTTTCAAAAGCTTGAATTGAGAAGCGTTCGCCGTGCGTGCATAAAGCCTTGTGCTCCCCCCTTACAAATAGCTTCTCTGGGAGTCTGTAACCATCCTCACCGTCCTTCCATCCTTCTGCTTCCTCGGCCAAGACTCTCAGTGCATTTATTGGCCCTATGAGTTCCTCGCCCTCAACAGTCCTCAGAAACCAGCAGTCCCAGTACTCAGTAACAAAAGGGCTGGACGAGGCGGGCCTAGTGAAACTCACTAAATCAGACGGCAATGCCCAAGAAACACGCGCTACCATGTCTGCTCGGACGATGGCTAAACACTTCGCAGCTTAGATGACTCCCATTACTATGAACTTTGCATCTAGTAAATGTGACTGTTCCTTTCGAACGAGCAGCTTCAGTGTCTCGGTAACATCATCCCAGGCCGAGCGTGCGGAATCTATTAGCGTCCGTTCCCCGGGGTCGACCCTAGCGCAGCTTTGAGAATGGTTCAAGGAATCACCTATGCAGTTGACCGCCAAGCTTTTCATCTTCGGTAACGAGATCGGCGCGAAATCTAATAGGGGTCCAGTGCCGAGCATGCGCGAGCACACACAGCGCATATGCACCCGACAATTGACCAGACGGGGTAAAATGTTACGCAGAGCATCACAGATGATCTCGGGAGTCGGAACTTCTCTCCTTCGCCCCCGTGGCCTGTTGTATAAGATGGTGTTGAGTTCGAGTTTGCCGGTGTCGAGTTCTAGATTAACGACGCTGGTGGGCAGCGCGGTGATGACAGAAACTATCATTCTTGGTGGAATGATGAAGCGCATTCCACGGACTGTCGAGATGGTAAGGGAAAAGGTCGATAGCGATTCCAGATGAGGGAGGAAGTCGATAATGTACTGGACGTTCTTTTGCTGAAAGCCGTTTCGGTAGTGCTGCTTCAACATGTCATCGGGCGGCAGTTCCTGAGAGATTTGGATGGTCAAGGATCTTGGGAGCCGACTGTAATTCAGATTAAAGGTTGAGATAAAGGTCGAGATATTCGAGCTTGTAAGAACAAGGTGTCGATATAAATGAGGCAATGTGGTTTCCTTCCAGAGTTTGCTGACGAGGAGGCAGGAGCGCAGGTGGGGCAAAGACGAGGGCTCCAGTTTAAGTCGCGCAATTATTTGGCCCACTAGTTCATTCGGTAGAGAATTAACTGACGCCGCCATTGTGTCCGTACGAAGTATTTGAGGTGATAAGATCTCAAGTGTATGCTGCTGGAAATAATTGAGCAAACAGGACGTATTGTCCAGACAAACAGTCCCCAGATTCTTAGCGCCAATCCTCTTGGAGCGCGTAGTGACGTTTGTGCTATAAATTAGCCAGCCAACCACTAATCTGTTAGGGACTCTGCCCTACCTACGCGGGCTTGAAACGAGCCAGTTTTAGCGAGTGTGGCCCTGATTCTGGGCATTCATATTCTTATTCAAAGAATCGCAGACAGCAATAAACTCCACCTTCGCGACAAGGACCAAAACCACAAGTCGATCGAGTCTGTCCTCTCAAATCTCAGCCAAGAGACATCAGGAGGATTTTGTGTGATGTCGCTTCGCTCTTTTCCGAGGCATACCCCCAGAAGATTTCCACCGCTTCCTGCGAGCATTCGCATGACGATTCTGGGGCGGAGCAGAGGACTCCTCCAAAGGTAAGGGACTTCGACTAATGAATGTAGGTATGGTACTTCTAGTGCGCTCAAGTATGGCAGGAAGATGAAAACTAGAAGTCGCTTCGAAATCGCGGCCGGAGTTTTCTGTCGAGTATGTTTTGTTTAATACAATGCGGACTGTTTCCTCAGAACCTGTGCTATTAGGCGCAATTATCGTAGCACTGCTGCTTGATATCATGTCTTCCGGTATGCGTGTCAGGGTCTCCGAAATTTGAGTCCCGTCCTTGCGCGCGCTTTGAAGAACCAAAGCACCTTGTGAACCGATATCCCGAAGTATTGATACTTGTGCAGCTCCGTTATGTCTGCGACTTAATTGAACCGCACCAGTGCTTTGTGCTGCCAAGTCATGTTGTACAGAAGCCAGACCTCTCGAATTTGTCGGGGCCAATTGTTGGCTCGGCGTAGTCGACCGAAGCTCTGGTGTGCCATTTGTAGATTTGTCTATTAAAAGAGCCGAATGTGATAGCCCAATCAAAACATCTTTAAATTGGCATTGAAAATTTGGCAACGATTGCGGATTTCTGGCATCGGAATAATCCAAATGTGTATGGGTCTCGGGATAACGGAAGCTACACTGGGATGTCATTCCATATAGATATCTTCCGTCTGCAGTGAAAGACACTCGTGCTAAGGGACTCTTGTGAATTGTCACCAATTCAGTAGCTTAAAAACTCAGTTAGCATATGTACAAACAATAAGAAGATCGGATCGACCTACCACCACATCTATTGAAGTTCCACAAACATGTATCATGGAATCTTGAAAGCGCTAGCTGGGGAAGAAAAGGATGGAAGGCAACTTCTCGATCCAACCATTCAACTTTGGTACCAGATGGTGGGAGGTAATAGGTCAGACTCTGAGATTCAAGCCTTATATCGTTTGAATGATGGCATGTGTCTCGAAATACCTCCGCTACCCAGAATCGAGCCGAAGTAGTAGGATCGTGATCAGCTCTCAGAAGTCGCGTGGATTCAACAACCGCAAGAACATATTCGCCATTTGGGCTAAGTTGTATATGAATTGACTTTCTTCTGAAGTCGCTAACGTTCTTGATTAGGTCTCGCTTCACATTGTCGGAGACCTTTGATTGAAGAAGAGCGTGATTTCCTTGGTCACCCGGGTGCAGCCAGATAGGGTGAACATAATGGCACGAAAATCCAGATCTTGATAAGGATCCATATACTGATCCGAACCCAAAAGGACACTCTACATGCGATCCAGTTTCATCATAGCTATGAGTGATGTCGAACTTCAGGAGCAGGTCCCTCAGACAAATTTTTCTCAGGTCGCGACTAATGACTATAGGGCCAGGCCGATTCCAAGACCACTCGGAAATGTTTATGGTATAAACAAATAGGCTCTCGTCTGGATTTATGTTCCGAATCTCATATCGAAAATGATATACCCCCTCGCTGGTTATCCAACCTCCTGGCTCACCTTTGACAATGCCAATGCGTGATCCGTCCAGCGAGACTTGTGAGCACAATACCCCAAGTTGATATTCATCTTCAGGGCTTTGTCCAAGAGGGATAATATTTGAGCCCGGAATTCGAGTCCAGAAATCTGACTGCTGGAACGCAGAGATACTTGGTTGCCAAATCTCGTTCGGCTCGGTCTGCAATACATGGCGCCAAGACGCATTCAGGATGTGAAGGTCCGAAGACAGTGTTCTCATATTTTCCAACACGCTCTGAAATTGTGGCAGCCGCTGAGGAGGAATTGATAGCGAGAATTTCCTGATCTCGGCTTGCGAAGCAGAGAAAATAAGCTTGGGAGGTGTTCCGAAAAGCCAAGAAGCCTCGATCCAAACAGTGACCATTGATTTGTTGTACAAGAACTTGGATATCATACTGGTAAGGTGATCCCATGAGCAGCTTTCATCTGTAATTTGATCATGTTCCGCGTCACCCCGAAGAGAGCAGTCAAGATGGTGGCTCCAGAAACTAGAGGCATATTTCAGGAACAGAAATCTGGAGTCTTGGACAGTCACATCAGGCGTAACCGATGCAGTACCGCTCAAAGGGACAGGCGGGACCGAGTAGCAAAAATATGACAAACAAGAAGAGGCCATGTACCGATGCGACTGATTTGCTTGGAAGTCGAATCCATGGGCGTCCAAATGCTCCAAAGCTCCTGAACTCGGTCTGATGAAAAATTCCTTGATGGAAAGGTGGATGAAGTTGACAGTCATATCAGACGAAACTTCCAAGAGTGCGCCGGATATCAATGGAAGAGAATCCTTCAAATTTGGTATGAGATCTTCGGAGGTGATGGATCTATCGACTGGTATGTTCAAAGCGGTGTTCAACTCTACAATGCGTAAAGGGCGGACCGCGTGAGCCACCCACTGAAAAGCGCGCCTGATGTTGGTCCGGGACTTTCCGTGATATCGGCGTTTGAGAGCGGCCAGAATTGTGCTGCATAATGCGTCAAGTCCCTCCAGTCGATTTACATTCTCCAAAGCATCCAGTCTCTCTCGCACACTCAGAGCAGGTGACTGGAGGTAGTCAAAGAGAAGTGATACCCAAAGAAACATTCCATTGGCTCGCAATGCGATTTTGAGTGCGATCTCGTCTGCATTCCGCGTCGCGCTTTGAGCTAGAGCGCCAGTGTCGAGCAATTCTACCATCTTGGGGCGAATAAAATTGACCATGTCGTAGAGATTTTGCGACTCCCTCAACTCAAGCGAGGAGTATCCTCGGGGATTACTGTTCCATTCTCGTGGCACTTTGACAGTGGGGCGGCTGAAAATCAAGATTGGTACATGGCGCGCATTTTTTGTGATTGTGTAGATAGATTTCAAGAGCGCCTCGTCCTCAGAGCATTCATCAATGGCGTCGAAAACCAAAGTTGTTGAGATAACCTGGTCAAACAAAAGTTCCAGAATAGAAGACACTTCGTTACTCGTGGCGGTAGCCTGACCGGTGTCATCTTTATTCCAGACCACGGAGAGAACATCAATGACTGCTTTGTTATGCCGATGTATATGAACGAGCTGTGCAAGAATAGCTCTCAGAGCGTCACTAGCAGAGTTGTCCCCCTTCCGCCGTTCTTCGAAAAAGTAGAAGGCAATGCCGGGGAGGGTAGACCTGTGTGCCGTCGTGTCCTGATCAGATTCGTTTTCAGAGCATTCCAATTGATCAATAACAAGGCCGCAGAGAGTAGTCTTGCCGTAACCCGGCTTTGCTAGTAACGCGATTTACTTGTAAGCTTTGCAGCACTATGATTTATGCAATTTAGATAAACTCTTACCTTTGATGTGCATAAGTTTAGGTCCAAGGGAAGTCTGCGAATTCATAGTGTTGGATAGCCAGACCTGAAAATCAGGATCTTCAAGGAGCCAAAAACCGGTTGATGGAGATCTCTGGGCTTTCGCACGATCGAGTGACTCGTGCCATAATGGGGGGCAAATCCAATTTTTGAAGTCCCTGATTCTCGTCGCTATCTCCTGCTGCTCCTGCTGCTGCTCCTCTAAGTTTTGTTTCTGTCTGTGGTGCTCCCCATTTCGCATATTCTCCTCACAAATTGTGTAAAATCTGAGAGCTTCTGCATTTGACGCTACATTCATCTCAAGCTCAAATAGTTTCTTATGATCTTCAAACCGCATGATCAGGTCGTTGAATCGTTTATCGAAAGGTGTCCAAATCAAAGCGTTAATGAAGCTCACTTTCTTTCGGATGCCTGGTATCCTACGTTAGTGCGGCATTAAATTATTCCATCGAGTGACGGCTTACCCTTTCCATGCTTGGAAAGAATCCCGCAAGCTTCTTGGCAGAATTGGAGAACATCAGCAAAAACGTACGCGAAGGCCTTCAGAAGACGATTGGATATGCTTCGGTCTCCATCCTCATTGGATGAAGGATCTTGTCGGGCTCTGCTACGTAGGTTCTGTATGAATTCGTCATACGCAGGCAAAGAAACCGTCATCCTTTCCATCATAATGCTCAGTTTATCAAGGAATGTCACATAACCCGTGCCAAGCTGTGATATCTCAGTAGTGCGCCTTTCATGGAGCTGGGGCTTGTTCAAAGTCTCACCAGGAAGATAAGTCGGATCGTCCCCCAGACTAGGCCTGAGTACTCTGGATTTGTTTGAACGAAGATGCTGATGACTTCAAAGAAGGATTCAAGTTTGCTCGCAAATCTATCTATTCTCTTGCAGACATTGGTGAGTCGGCTGTGGTGAACAGGATGTTGCTGGACTAGCTCCTTAATGTTCTCGAGCATATTGCTCGCCTTTTTGTACGAGCCAAGAGCTTCTTGCTCATTGTCGGCGAAAGAGCTGCGAAGTGATTTGCATGCATCTTCGAATACTTCCGATGCGGTTCTGCGATAGTCGTTAGTTAAAGGTATGGGCTAGGACTTACTCTTGAGCTTGCTTACTTCTCAACTAGATGGACCGACATGATCTCGCGGTGTATCTCCAGGGTAGAAAATGGACGGCAGAGCAATGCATACCATACCCGCGATAAATTACGTTGCTGTGTCAGTCATTAAATGGTAAATTCGTATGGGAACAACTGTCGTATGGACAGAAAGCATCTTGAAGGTTGGGCGCTGATGAATATTTCCAGGCCGACGACTGTCCCGCCTCACTTTTGCTTCAGTGACGAATGAGAGGTAGACCGGTAGCCGTGTGGCGGCTAAGCCGAGAATGCCTGCATTTTGCGTTGATTTGCGTTGGGGGAGCCTTGCCGGTGCGCCTGATCGAGAAACTCTCGCACGCGACTGAATTGAAGGATTTTTCCATGCTGTTAATTCTTCAAACATAAAAGAATAGGTGCAATCTACGCAATTGGAAGACGACGTAGATGAAAATGAAATCTGAATTCGAGATATGCAAGCTCGCCAAGCTAGAGCGCCACATGGGAGCAGGTATATGCCTTGCCAGCTAGAACGAAAGAAGATATGCCTGAATAACAATACACATGATTGCACTGGCAATATAAAGGGATGAACAACACTATAACAGCGCTTGCCAGATGACAAGAGACTTGGTAGATGTTGGTTGCTCAGGCTCGCCTGAAAACGGAGTTTGGGAGCAACTCATGGCCCATTGGGGAAGGGCTCTGATAATCCATATAATGGATTTGAAAACGGAAAAAAATAATTAAAATACATCCTGGGCTGTGTCAGTCAGAGGGCGTCGACGACGAAATTTGACAAGTTCCCCTGAGGTTAGATTTTGGCGCTAATACCTTTTTGGACTTCGCGACCTGGACGATCGAAAGGCCAAATTTCTCGACTCGAGAGAAATAATTATCGGACATTGATCAACCCAACGCCCACTATGAGATTTTCAAGCCTATCATGCGGTCTTCTGGCCTGCCTGTCTCCTCTCGTATCTGCAACTGCTCTCACATATAAGCTGGCCGCCAACGAGAAGGCATGCTTCTTCTCGGCGGTTGAGAATAAGGGCGCGAAGATTGCGTTCTACTTCGCCGTACGGCCTTGATTCTCTGGAATTCGTTCAACAATCATGCTAATTGATTTGAATCATAGGTTCAAGCAGGAGGGTCTTTCGATGTCGACTACGAGGTTATGGGCCCCAATGAGAAGATCATAATGGATGGACAGAAGGAGCGACAGGGCGACTTTGTCTTCACAGCTGGCGAGACGGGCGAATACAGATTCTGCTTCAACAACCAAATGAGCACCTTCGCCGAGAAATTCGTTGATTTCGAGATCGCTGTACGTTGCGCCGTCCTTCCCCTATTTTATTATCTGATCCAGGACAATTGCTGACTTGCCCCTTTTTAAACAATCAGGTCGAGCACGAACAGCGCGCATCTATTCCGGCGAAGCAAGGCACATCCCCCGAACAGACATCTGCGTTGGAGGAATCTATCTTCAAGCTCTCGGGTCAACTCTCGACGATCACAAGGAACCAGAAGTATTTCCGCACAAGAGAGAACCGGAATTTCAGCACGGTTAGAAGTACGGAGAGGAGAATCTTCAACTTCAGCGTTATTGAGAGCTTGATGATGGTTTGCATGGCGGGACTGCAGGTGTTTATTGTGCGGTTCTTCTTCCAGGTATGTGACCTCTTATGGCCCCCGGGATAAACAAAGCTAATATTTAATTCTAGGGCGCAAGGAAGGGATACGTGTGAACGACTCGATGGAATTCTGGAGCGTATTTGGGACATAGCATTTGGGGGTGTAGGACTTCCGTGTACTTTTATGATAAACCCGAAAAGCAAGGGAATAGAATTTAATTTCCCTTCTTCTACATACATCACATAGGCCCATCTTCATGAAATAGTCGATAAATAAGCATCGCTTTTGCAATGGTAATTTTACTAAGTATCTTCGGTGAGTGAGTAATTAAATATTACCAGATGCGCACCTCTGGCAAGCGTTCTAGTGCTTGAAGCTGCTGTATATTTGGACTTAGCCAACTTGGTTTGAACGCTCCTTGATGACCTTTCTGTCTATCCTTGTCCATATGCAATAATGTTAGACACCTCAATGGAATAGCAGTTTTCTTGAGAAGGACGAAGATAACCATATATTCACATTCAACTTTTGATCGAATTGAGCTAATCCTATTTTAGCAGGTTAGCGCGGACCAGGATTAAATCGCGATAATTTGACATCGACAAAACCAGCCTCGAAAGTCTTCGAGATTTCCCCTCCAGCCTCAACAATACCCCAACCATGACCTCCATATCAGCATCCCTCTCGCGAGCGCTTCCAAAACCAAAATATACCGGCGAAGAGGAGGACATCCCACAACATGCGCAGCAAAGAGGTCCTCGAATCCTAGGAGCAGGCGCCTTAGATGACTCGCAAATCGTGTTGAAGGTCAGGCAACTTAAGATTACATTGTCTTTTAACTCTGCTAACGAAGGTCCACAGAAATCTGGACCTCCACCGTACGGAAACCGAGCAGGATGGCGACCGCGGAGTCAAGAGGATTATGGAGATGGTGGGGCTTTCCCCGAAGTACCTGTTGCGCAATACCCGCTGGATATGGGCAGGAAGTCACAGTCGTCTAGCAATGCTCTGGCTGTTCAGGTAGATGCAGAGGGAAAGGTCAAATACGATGCTATCGCGCGACAAGGACATAACGACAAGCGGATAGTACACGCTTCTTTTAAGGATCTAATACCATTGCGACAACGCGCTGATGCGGGGGATATCAATCTAGACCGACCCAGCGAGGAAGAGGTTGCTGCCTCGACGGAGAGGACGAAAGATGCCCTTGCGAAATTGGTCAGTGGTGCGGTGGCTGCGCAGAAGCCAAAGAACGTCAATGTCGGAAATAGAAAGGAGCCGACTTTTGTTCGATACACGCCGGCGAACCAGATGGGAGATAATACGAGGAAGAATGACCGGATTATGAAGATTGTGGAGAGGCAACAAGATCCTATGGAGCCGCCAAAGTTCAAGCACAAGAAGATTCCGAGAGGTCCCCCAAGTCCTCCACCCCCAGTTATGCATTCGCCGCCAAGAAAGTTGACCGCGGAGGATCAAGAAGCGTGGAAGATTCCGCCGCCTGTATCAAATTGGAAGAATCCTAAAGGTTATACTGTTCCGCTGGATAAGAGATTGGCAGCGGATGGAAGAGGGTTACAGGATGTTACTATCAACGACAAGTTTGCTTCTTTCGCAGAAGCCCTTTTCACGGCCGACCGACACGCAAGAGAGGAGGTCAAGCAGAGGGCCCTAATGCAGCAGAGGTTAGCAGAGAAGGAGAAGCAGCAAAAAGAGGACCATCTCCGTTTGTTGGCACAAAAAGCACGAGAAGACAGAGCAGCAGCGGGGTCTGGAAGGCGAGGGTCGCGAACTTCGAGGTCCCGATCAGGCAGTTATAGCTACTCTGAGTCAGAACGGTCCGACAGTGGTGACGAAGCGGAAGTCCGGGAGCGAGAAAAGATGCGACAGGAGAAGCGCAGAGACGAGGAACGGAAATTGAGACAGTCACGTATGGGTGCTGAGAGGAGAGTGCAAATGATGGCCCGGGAACAAAATCGAGATATCTCGGAGAAGGTCGCTCTGGGTCTGGCGAAGCCAACAGCGTCTTCAGAAAGCATGTTTGATTCCCGCTTGTTCAACAGGACGAGTGGTTTTGATTCGGGCTTCAACGAAGACCAAGCATACGACAAGCCACTGTTCCAAGCACACGATGCAATCAACTCCATTTACCGCCCAAGACAAAACATGGACGACGGAGATGACGACGAGGCTGCAGAAGCCGAAATGGGCAAGATCCAGAAGGCCAGTCGGTTCGCCGATGCTCTTGGAAAGGGGACGTTTAAGGGCGCCGCTGATGTTGAGGTAAGTTCTTCTGTTAATTCTACAGGTCAAGGTTCGATGCTAATTAGTTGGAATCAGCCGAGAGAGGGGCCCGTGCAATTTGAGAAAGACACCGGGGATGTGTTTAACGTTGACGATTTTCTGAGCAAGGTTGGCGAGAGCTCGAATAAGCGGGAATATGGATTGCAGGAAGGAGAAGAGCGGTCCAATAAGAGAGCAAGGGTCGAGGAGGATGATGATTAGGGGTGTATTAAGGCGTTGTAGGAATATGAAGCAAAAGGCATTGCATTGATGGCGTCGTTCATGTATGCCGGGAGAATCACCAATATAAAAGAATCATTACACCAAACGGGCCATCGCACGGAAACTTCGTGCCTCATTCTTCTATCTTTTCTTGATCTGGGAAGTTTGAGCGCTCTTCTCATTTATTGGCAAGACCTCAAGAAGACATACTACAATTTCTTTTCGGAACCAATCCCTTCGGGTCATAAATTATCGCCGGATCGCCTATCTTCGCTTTTACATTATGACATTATGCCTGCATGCTAATCACCTACGCACTTGCCAGCCAATTTTATTTTCGCGTTTACTGCTTTGGGAATACTGTCACAGCTATTCTCTTCCAAATGGAGCTTCATAAGCAATTCGTTGCCTTTGCTCCATAGATTTGTGCATGCTATTGTATTTGAGGCCTCATCTACTTGAGCACAGGGGAGGTGTTGTAAACTGGGTTCGGTGGATTTGGTTTCTAACAAAGGTACTGGAGACAGTATGTCCGCCTTAGGTGAAGACTGCCCTGGGGTAGAGTTGTGAATTGAAGTATTTGTATAAGATTTTTAGGATATGTAGTAGGTATCATACTTAGGGTGATAATAAGCATTGGTAAAGAAGGGCGGAATTGGAGGGTTTGGAGGGTAACTAGGCTGTCGTTACTGGTTGTGAGATGCAGGAGACAGGGCACGGATAATTTGAACTGTCATTCGGGGGTTTGGATTTTGGGACTTGGGCAAGTTGGGAGTGGAGTTCTAGGCATTGGTTGCATAGCATATTTGGGGTAGAAGGTCATAAAAATGTGGAATCATGAACGTCGTGCAACCCTAGCTGGCGCCACTAAATCCTTCCGTGCATCTTCCCGATTTCCCGTTTCCGTTTCCGTTTCCCTAGCTCTGAAGCTTAACCCAACCTCTAATTTTCTTGGCGGTGGCAGTTTTCGGCCCAGGTCTTCTGTAATCATTCTAGACCAGCCCTAAAAGTAAATAGTTGATGGTTCGTCGAATTCCAGTCACATTGGTAACGCGGCGGCGGGAGGTTCGTTGCCGATGGGGACCCTTCAGAAGTTGGAGTACTACCAATGTAAGTGCTTGGCGATCAGAGTTTTTGTTGCACTGCCGATGTAGAAATTCAGAGTCGGTGAGTAAAAATAAATATAAATGGCAAGTGTGGTGAGATACGGGGGTAAGCAGTATATTTTTTTTATTAAATCAATTGCTTCTCGGCCGGCACCATATAACCTCAAAACTGGGTGACTGCCGTATTCCGTACAAAACACCGGATCGGGTGGCTCGGCATCAGGGGTCAGATCTCGATTTAGTTGGTGATCCCTGATTTTTCTACCGCGGACCGAATACCAAGCATGTCATGTCAAACCTAGATTTTGCGCAATGATCGCCTGGTGATGCTGGCCACTTCAGTTTTGCAAAGCTTGAAATCGACAGAGGAACGGAGAACGGTCCTCCTTCTGATCCTGCTTCTGTAGTGGGTGTGAAGCGCGCGGTGTGAGAGACTTCGCCACACAGCCAATGAACTCCTATCGATAATACGAAGAGGGGTCCCTTTCCAGAGTCGCATGTGGGTAAAGTCGACCCATAACGATTCCCAACGCTGCGCGTTTGAGCAAGTGCTGTTTACGCCGGCCGCGTGTTTCGAGCCCAAAGCGGCAACAGCATATCAGGATGTCCTGCGCCCGTTGGAACGATGGTGCCTGTTCCTGTTCGTATCCGTTCTGCGTCAGCGCGCATATCACCCACTATCCATCGTCCAAGTGGAGAGAGACTGCATCTTTTAATTTGTGGACGAATCGGCTGTGTCAGGTTCCTTGTTGTTAGTCTGACCTGGTTGTCACCCTATGGGTATTCGCTTTCCTTAATCAAGAGCTACTGTTGGAAGGAAAGTTGATATATACGGCTGGCCCGCCCTGAACCAACGTCAGAGCAAAAGAATTTCGACCTCTCGAATATTGGACGCCGCCGAAGAAAGCTGTCCGCCACGTTCGTTCCAAAGGCCACTGATTGCTGTTTTAATTTCAACACAAGGCGACGATAATCATTTTCTCCTCGTCGAGTGATCCTAAGTGTGGTTCAAAGAGAGACTTTGCGAAGCGGTTCGTTATTATGGCATCCAAAAATGAATTTTCGGAGACCCTCCATATGGGACCTCCACCACAATATAAAATCGACGATGATGATACACTTGCACCGAGATGGTACGATTTGAAGAGATGGGGAAAGAAAGTTTGGATAGCACTGGTAGCAATCATCATCATTATCATCGTCGTCGTCGTCGTGGCAGTGGTCGAAGTTGAGAAGAAGGACAAATATCCTGATTACTCCAAGGTTACTTACACGGTCGCTGATACATGTTTGTCCCCTCATTTCCAATATCTATAGCATCTTAGCATCTTTGACTAATATTCGAATAGATTCTGGATCCGACTTCTTCGACAACTTCGACTACTTCACAGGTTACGACCCCTCACAAGGCTTCGTCCACTACGTCCCCTCTGAACAAGCAAAATCCCTAAATCTAACCTTCGCATCCTCCTCCTCCGCTGTCCTCAGAGTCGACACCTCTGTCACAAGCACCTCCGTTCCCAACGCCTCCACCGGGCGATTCTCCGTCCGCATTGAGTCCAAGAAGCAATATGGCGTCGGCACCCTCTTCGTCTTCGACGTCTTACATACACCGCTGGGCTGCGGAACCTGGCCAGCGCTCTGGACATCAGACCAGATTAACTGGCCCATGAATGGCGAAATTGATGTCATGGAAGCCGTGAACGTGGTCAGCTCCACCAGTAACCAGATGACGCTCCACACAACCGATGGGTGCAGCATGAATGTCAAGCGCAAGGAAACCGGCAAGGCACTGCAAGCATCTTGTCTCAACTCCACGAACTCAAATGCAGGCTGTGGTGTCGACGGCCCCTCTACCAGCTTTGGCGAGGATTTCAACAACAACGGTGGGGGAGTGATGGCGATGGAATTGCGGACTGCAGGTATCAGAATGTGGCAATTCGCACGCTCTGCTATTCCCAGCGATATTACGAGCGGGAGTCCGGACCCAAGTACATGGGGCGAAGCGACGGCTGATTTCCCGAACACGAATTGTGATATTGGGAATCATTTTAGGAATCAGAGTATTATTGCTAATATTGATTTGTGTGGGAGTTTTGCTGGGGACCCCAAGGTTTATGCGGAGAGTTGTAAGTTGCCACTTTGTCTGATTCTGTGTGACAGGACTCCAATGCTAATAGAGAAACAGGCCCCGGTACTTGCCAAGATCAAGTTGCGAATAACGCTACTGCGTTCACGAACGCTTATTGGGAGTTTGGCAAATTCTCTGTTTATTCTTCGTCTTAAGTTCCTTAGCTTGGAAAGCTTCTTGATTGTATAGTTTGGCAAATAGAATGGGTATGGAATCGATGGGTAAATAGATACCTGGGATGTATATTGCTGGCGTTTGGGACTTGACGAATGCCGAATGAAGTCGAGAGGATGCGCTGGTCGTGGTCGATAGTAATGAAGGGTGTTATGATACAATTCTAGCTACGTGAGCATGGAAATGGAGTATGAATAGATCTGAAAGGTTTCAGCCACTTCTGCACTGTGCCAGACGAAGATTTTGTACGAATGAACTGTAGCTGAGATTCTGATATACAGTTCGACTCTTCCCAAGAGCTCTATCTAACATAATATACCGTACATAGCTGCCTATAGCTAACCCAAAACGCCTTCGCAATGCCTATTATTAACACACAGGATATCCTTCTCCCAGCTTTCAAATATCTCCAATCCAAAAAGCGACATTTTCCCACTGCCAATTTCATGTCCCACCCATTACCATCCCTCAGCCTCCCCCATCGCACCTCTCCTTCCAGACATCTAATCACCATCACTCGGCCTCCTCATATAACTATCAATCGCAGCACTAAACGCCGCAAACCCCACACACCCCACAGCAGCAGCCTGCGGCCCCGCCGGCGCCGCCAACACTCCCCCTGTTATACAGCCCGCCATAACGCCATTCGCCAGATCATTTTTCGCGCGGAAGCCTTCGATGCAGCATTCCGTGCCGCTGAAGATGGCGCCGACTTTGCCGAAGTTTTTGGCGGAGGAGAAGGAGCGGGTGCCGAGGTCTTTGAAGCCTGTTTTGAGGGGGAGAGAGGTTAGGGATTGTTTTTGTAGAGGGGGCGGGGGAGAAGAGGAGGGAGAGGGGAGATGTACCTTTTTTCAATTGTTCTCGTAAAGGCAGAGATTGTATAGCTGTAGCAGTCGGGTTCCCAGATAGAGGTGTATCGTAGGACATAGAGGCCATGAACAATCCAAAGGCTCCACCGAGCGCGAAACCCATTACGCCGGACATGACTGTTTTCCCAGGGCAAGATTCCATCACTGTTTGCATCTGTAAAGTCCATTCTCAGTACATATTCCAAATACTCAATATGTGAAGCTCGCAGCGGAATAGGGAAGGGGATGGGATGGGAAAGAACGTACGGCTTTCACAGCCATCATGGTCTGCTCATCTGCGACGCCCATATTGGGGTTTCCACCTCCTGGAGGGTTGAAGCCGGGATTATTCATGGTGTCTGCGATGGGTTGTGGAATGGGTGGGAGTGGTGGAAGTGAAGGTCGAGGTCGAGGTTGGGAATTTTTTTGGAGATAAGAATTTTGCCGGCCGTGACCGCTTTTGGCGAGGCTGAGGACGAGGCTGCAAATCTTCAAGAGGTCACAACGAAATTGGAAAGAGGCATTATTTGATGCTTTCTTATGATTTCAAGAATTATGTACAATGATTTTGCACTTCTATTAAGGTTTTCTCATCTATATCTACCCAAGACTAGATCTACCCAAGAGAGCAACGCCCAACGCCATGCTAGTGCACATCCACTCTCTCAATCTACATAACCTGCGCCGTAAACTTCCCCTTCTTCCTAATTCTGGAACCATAAATGTAGAATAAATACGGAATGGGAATCATCGCAATAGCGATGAAACCTAACAAGCTACTCGCCCACGGAATCCCCAAATTATAAAACATCGGGTTAACAAACAGCGGGAACGCCCCTGCCATTACACTTCTCAAAAATGTGTTCGCAGCAACTGCACTCGCAGAGTATTTCTGGAATGTATCAATCAGGTAGTTCAACGCAGCTTGGAAAATGGTAAAAAATCCAAATCCCATGCACACAAGTCCGATGCAAGGCACAATCCAGAAAACGTGGCGGTAGGAGGTCCAGCCAAAGATGAAGAGACCGGCGGCGAAAAAGATGGAGCCGACCATCATTGGTGGCAGGCGTGCTTCAGGGACAGCGCGGTTCTTGTTTGCTTCGAACTTGCGAATATAGAAAGTGTTGTTGCTGGGGATTGTCAGTGTGATTCGATAAGGAATGGGAAGGTACGCACAAGACGTTCGCTCCACCTCCGAGAATTGTGCCGAGGAGAAGCGCGAGGAAGGGGAGTTCGGAAGTTACTGGCCCCCATCCCCTTTCCTCTGCAAATTGGATCGGAATAGCGGCTAAGCATCTACTTAGAGTTAGAAGGAAGGCGCGGTGTGTGTTTTGTTAGGTCTCTTTAGTGCCTTTAGAAAGTTGGTTGCTGGGAGTACTTACAGATACAAAATACCGTATACGAAGGATGCATACAATGCAACAGAAAAACAGATAGGTGTCGCAAGGAGGCGGAATGGAGTAAGTAGGAATTTATTTGCCAGTTCTTTGAGGCTGACATCCCATTCCTCGTGACGAGCGTGTAGAGCCCAATTCCCTGATTCGTGGCGTAGTCTTCGAGCTTTATTGACAAGAAGAACGGGCGGATACGATTCATCGAGAACAAGGACTCCCAATGTGAGGAAAAACATCTGCATGATGCCGGTGATCTAGAGGATGTTAGCAAATTCCAGCATTTCAAGCAGTGGAGACGCACGTATTCGGTCCATCTCCATCGTAGATAACTCGATACAATTGCACCACCGACAATTGGACCAAGCGTAGGTCCTCCAACAACTGCAAATGCATAACCGACAATTGCTGTTCCTCGATCTCTTGGCGACCAAATATCTCCCAGGACTCCTCCCGTATTCGTAACCGGAGCAGATCCAAAAAGACCGGCGAAGAATCTAGTGATAAGAACCGTTTGGAGATCCTTTGCGACAGCTGTACCGAATGAGAAGCATGCAGCAATGAAATATGGAATCAGGACTGCCGGTCTTCTCCCATATCTATCTTTCATATTAGCGTCCTCTTCCCCTTTTCCCCAGAATTCAAACTTACACCTCACTCAAAGGCGCCCATAACAGCGGTCCAAATCCAAATCCCAGAAGCAGAAACGTGATTCCCAAAGTTCCCACTTCTTCCCCAACTCCAAATTGCTCATCGATTTGATCAATAGCCGGACTATAAACACTCGTCGCCCATGTCGCACCCATCGTTATCAGACCGTAAAGCACTGTCGTAACGACCTTCTTGCGAAACGGCCAGTTGAGAGGTCGGTAGGGATCGTCATCGCCGTCAAAGTCTACAATTTCAGCGTCGGTAGTCTTAATATGCGACAAAGGGTGGGAGAATCGGTTGCGATTAGAGGCGCGTCCAGTGAGGGACTGGGTGCGCGTTACTCGCGCGCGAGTCGAAGTGTTGACGCGGGAGGCATTTTGTATGGACTGCGTTTCTGTGTCTTGCTTTTCGAGGTCGAGGGCTGTTGCATCTGGGTTCTGCGAGGCTGGATTGGAGGGTGAAGAGGGCGTAGCGTCTGCGGAACTTCGAGGCATTGCGCTTGCAGCCTCTATGGCACGCAGGACTTTGGGAAAACCAGCTCAGTGCGTATATATGTAATGTGAAAATGAAAAATGTACATGGAAAATCAAATGGATTGAATTTCAAATACGGATAGCTTGATCCGGACCTCTTCCACGCATGGCCGAGGCTCGAGATATAAAGTGAATCAAGATTCGAGCGGGAATATCCTACCTCTTTAACTGATTGCTATGATATGAAGGCGGACTACGCCTTTATCTGACAAGCGGCGCAGAAACGGTTGACCGGCATCTCCACTCTTCACTTGCGTGTGGAGGATAGAGCTAAGGATGAGAGGTTTTACGAAATTGAGGCAGCGATGCCGTCACTCGAGCTCGGGCAAAGTCCGAAAATCGGATCATAGCTGACACGTGATCGGAGAGACAAAAGAATAATGGTAAAGCTCTGTAAATCAGTCCCGTTATTTCTGCAAGTGAAGTTCGTGAGGGCAAAATGGAAAGGTGATTGCTGGTAATATCAGATTGTAAGGTTGGGTGAGAGGACTGGAAAATCTCAGCCTCTCGCGAACAGGGGCCACTTTGGGAAAAGCGGGGCGACTCCCTTCTCCTTTTCAACGTCAACGGAATGCTTCGGAATCTCCTTCATATTCTCACAAATATTCGGAAACCCCGAGATTCCCGGTTCTTTGTCAAAGTCGATCCCTTTTCGTTTGTGAACACCAGATATCAAGCTTCTCTGTGCTCCAACCGTCGGGCCCAATCAAAGGGATGTCAGCTGTTCGAATTCCCTCGATTCCTGCTTATGCTTCTGGTTTGCCTTGGATGGGCAGTAGATGCACATTGTAACAGACTGTGTCGGTCTCAAAAACACATCTTTTTCATTTTACTTGGTCTACTTTGTCTTTGACTCTGTTTTAGATGCTCACATCGTCGACTTCCCGTCACCGCATACTTGATTATCCCGTTGAAAACCACATCGCCATTATTACATTTTAACAATTCTGTCTACGGCCCCTAAATATTGAGTGGGAATAGTGAAATACAAATATAGGCATATGACAGCCCGAGGACTCAAATCCTTAGCTTCCTAGGCATCCTTCATCACTATCTGAAGTCCTTTCGAATTCAGTTCAGGTATCGCGCTGAAAGCATCAAAGGAAGTTGCAATGTCCCTCTCCCATAACGTATCCCATAGCTCCATGTTGTATCCGAATTTCGCAAAAAGTCCGGCAAGTGTCAAATACAACTCCCCGTACGCTAAATTCATCCCCACGCATTGACGCGTGCCTTTGCTGAAAGATATAAGATATCTGTGCAGTCTTTGCCCCTCGGTTTCAATTGGAAGCCAGCGCTGTGGTCGAAATTTCATTGGCTCGAGGAATACTGTCGCATCCTCATGTTGCAACATAGCAGACATGCTGACAGGCGTTCCAGGCGGGATTGTATATTCTCCGTACTGCAAACTCGTATCTGGGGACACTCGCTGTAGCCGATGAGGAACTCCGTAGCCGACCCGCAAGCCTTCATAAATTACGGCGGTCAGATATGGCAATTTTTCCAGTGCAGACAAAGGGACTGCTCCGATCGACCCTGGAGAGATACTCGACAATTCGTCCATTAGTCGAGCCAGGACTTCTGGATTGGCCAGTACATGATACACAATTGTCATGAGCGTATGTGCGGTCGTCAACATCCCAGCAAAGACCAAGAGCTGCGCCTCCATTGCAAGTCTCTCAACAGTCTTCTCGGACTCGGGTGCCTCAGCATCAAGCATTGAGTCGAAAACTTGTCCTTCCACCGACGTTCTTTTCGAGATCGTCCTCGCCTCAATCACTTTGCGGACTTGCCTCACAAGACCCTCTTGAATATCGATCAGCACAGCGAGCTCGGGCTGAACCTTCTTAGCCACGTTCGCGGGTAGCATACGCATGAATTTAATAAGCCAAGGACATTGCTTGATGAGATGTGTCCGTAAGTTGAGACGATTGACGATGTCATGCAATTGCGGAGCAAAGTCTGCAGCGCTCAGGTGGTTCCATCCTTCCGGGAAACAGTAGGCCGTTATGATATCGGCAGTGAGAGCAGAAAATGCATGCCACATTGGCACAGGCTCCCCAGTCTTCTTGGCATCTTCAAGACGAGCGAATAGTATTTCGATTTTTTCTTTCAGGAGAGGCTCTAGTCTGTGCACCGCTGCTACTGAGAAGTGGTTTGAGAACATTGCCCTCCGCCGACGGTGCAGAGAGTGAGATATGGTGCTGATGGTTGAATCTGGGACTGCGAACATATCGGCCTGATTTCACTTCAGCACAATTCCAGGGACGTTTCTTGGGGGGAGGGAGTTAATTACCGACCACCACCATTTTTCTGTCTTTCTGGTCGTTGAACCAACATAGACCGTATCGTAAAAGTTCGGATCGCTGATATGGATTTCGTACGGGTTTATGCGCACCACGGGGCCTACCACTTATCAGTCTCAAATATTGCAATTTGGGAGAGCCCTAGAGACATACCATACTCCTGGTGCAGCTCTTTGATTTTGAAAGTGTACTGTCCCTTCTTGATGACATCGTAGTAGAACTCATACCAGAACGTCAACGCCGCCAATTTCGGCCCAGGGAAGCCGGCCACGGGACTCAAATATAGACGATAAACACAGCCGTAGGCCAACCAAACGATGAGTCCGAATATGAAGAAATCTGGGACATATTGTGAGGAAATGGCTGAGTAACTCGAGGTAGGTAGCTCCATTTTCACAGCTGGACTGGAAAGTCAACTGATGCGGCACACAAGATTTCTCCTCGTAATTCCCAGCCTTTAATATCGAAGACATTTGTAGTTGTTCTATATCCAGAACTTGCGAACTTCATGTCCCGACCCAAGCCCGAATGCAAGCCCGAATGCATCTTCGGGCTTAGCATGAGAATCATTGGCCCGCCGCTAAAATCTGGGGATGTACAACATAGCGAAATTGCCACCAAACGCAACGATTCGCTTGCTCAAGGTGGGGTAACAAGCCACCCAGTATTATTAGATGCTCAGGTAATACAGCAGCTTGATCATAAAATCATTCCTATTTGTAAAAGATAGAAAGAGATAAGCCCTCGAGAGGTTTGCATATACCGCTTGATTGATTCGATTGCGACGAAATCTCGGACTGGACTCGATTTAAAGGTTCTACAAACATCTGAAAGGTGAGAAGAGCTTCATCCCAGGCCAAACCTAAAAATCGACATGCCCAAATTGCTCTCCTACTACTGGTTACGAAGCTTAAAACTTCAAGAAGTAAGGGCTCTGCTTCCCCTCGGGAGCTTTCTCAACACCCTCAACATCACCCAACCACCCCACACGACTACTAATAAACTGCTGCATTCTCGGCTTCAACTTCTCCTCAAACAGATTAAAATCATCAATCGTCCCAATACGCAAGATACTCTGGCTCGGAAGACCAGAACTGACGCGGTACATCAGACTTCCGCAATTGGAGCAAAAGTAATTGGTCATGGTGTTTCCGGATATGATGGTATGGCTTTGACTGTAAGTTTTGAGAACGTCTTGGCCGCGGAGGTGTTTGAGGTGGGTATTTTCGACGGTGAAGTTGGAGGCGAACATGGAGGCGGTGAGTTTGTGGCAGTCGAAGCAGTTGCAAATGAAGGTATCGACTAGGCCTGGACCATGGGTAGGCTGGATATTTGGAGGTCGTGTTAGGAAGGAGTCGATATTACTCGAGTGGGGGAATTAAGATGGCTGATGAACTTTCTTGACTTACGAATGCAAGTTGGACAGCACCACAGAAACAGGTGGCAGTTGCTTCATCTTCTTTTGACCAGCCGTCAGTATTGGAGCCGGCCAAGGGAAAGTAAGGCTTGGATTTGTCGGTTGGAGGGGTGCTTGAGGCAGCCATAGTTGTATTGGTTTTTGGTAAGGGGTCAAATATGTTGAAATATCTAGCAAAATGGAGAAATTGAAGACTTGATGAAAACAATTCTGTTGCCTGGCTTTGTTTTTAACCAGCGAAGACGCCGTTTATATATTGGAAAATGAAATGTGAAAACTTGATATTGTGCTTCTTGATGTTGGGCTTATGTTGGACGCTGACTAAAAATGACAGCGAATCTTGAAATGCTGCATCGCAGCATGCCGCAGCGCAGGTGTTCCAGGTATTCGCTCATCGAATCGTATGATGTCTGAATCCCATGCATGCACTGCAAGGACGATCAGAGCTTTTCCTTGAATGGCAGTTGCCATTGCAGAATATGCTGGCTGCGGATTGGTTACTGTGATGTCCAAATTAGGAAATGAATACGAAAAAAGGGAAAGATCTACCAAGTCCAACTGCAGCAATATGAATACCCAGATTTCTCTTAACTTGACTGAGTGAAAGGCAAGGAAATATGCAGTAAGCAAAAATGATTTGCAATAATCAAATGAGTGAAATTGGTTTCAAGTTTGTTTTCTCAAGCATATTCGATCCCGGCCAGGAAACAATCCGAACAAATTCCACGAGTCACTGCACCCTCTTAGGTAAGGCTATTACGAAATAGAATGAGAAATTTACCATTTAAGTCGTATTATGTTGTGCTTTTTGAAGGGCACACGGAACGTTTCCAACCCATTTCCCATTGGACCCATATAAATCTTTGACATGAAATAGCAAAAGAAGGTCAGTGTCTCTGTGCAACGTCTAGTTTCAAATACAAACTAGTATATTCCAATAAACCATACTCAAATCAGTAGATCTATGCAACTGACAAATTTCAAAAATGTCCTAAGTCGGTCGTCCACTGCATGGTCCCTCCGAAACAAAAGTTGTTGCCCCAACCTTTTTTCAAGGCCACGGTCTCACTATCGTCATATCCAAGCCATTGATCATCGAACACAAGTTGCTTAACCATTGACGTAGAGTTCAATGCAGGTTTAAGGCCTCGTTTGCTGATCAAGTCGTTGATATCAAATAGTGCCATGACCCCCGAGGGGTCTCCAATGCAAGTTCCCTGGTTACCTGGGCCTTTGATTGGACAATTTACTGTCTTGCAACTAGCATCTATACATTTCGGTCAGCTCGAAAAATATCTTTTGAGGTAAAATAAAAGATTACCTTTAATAGTAAATCCTTTTCCGTAACTTGCCAATCCAAGGTTCAGCTTGGCTGGATCAATACCATCAAACCAGATCGGTAGAGCATTTGCTTCAACCTTGGTGATATCGGTGTGTGCCCGAATGCTTCCATCAGGATTACCGATATCATATGACATGTAGCCGATCCAGTTGAGATAGGGTTCCATGCCCTTGGCATCAATATAGAACATGTCTCCGTAGTCTACGGGGAACGCGATGCTCATCCCAAAGGAAGTACCATAGTCGGCCTTCATTTCTTTCACAAGTGCTACATAACCTTCCTTATCCGCCTGGCTTGTTGGCACTTCCCAGTCGAGATCAACGCCTGTTGCTTCAATAAGGAGACCAACTAGCTGTGGGGAGATATGACTTACCCTGGAATCCATATTGTGTCATGAAACTTTTCAAAGCCTTAATGAAAGCAGCTCGATTATTCGCATTCGAGACCATCGAGCTCCTGTTGATACTACTATTAGGACTAGAATACTCAACTAGGGTTTAGGAATCGCATACCAAGGTGTTCCGTTTTTAGCCCCACCAATAGCGATCCATGTCTGAAGCTTGCTATTTTTCAATGCCGTAAACTTGCTGTACAGAGCCACATCCCTAGAATCGAAAGGAACGATTTGAAAAGTACTAGAAATCTGCGCAAAAGCATAGTACAAGTGCGTAAACTTCGAGGTGTCAATGTCACTTGGCTGCACTACATCGCAAGTTCGGCTGTAGGTATTAGATCCACGGTAGTATCCAATGGTTCTGCCATTTGTAGTTCCAGAACCTGTTCCGCATTTTTTAGGTTGCGGTATCTGGCAGCTGCCATATGCAGCCTGACAAGAACCGGCTGCGCAGTGGTCGACTGTTGTCTATAATGGGAAGGTCCTTTAGCTTAAAAACCAGCCCCATGGGATTCATGACTTACACCGCAAAAGCTGGATCCACTACAGCATACATTCATGCCACATTTAATTCCAGTGGATGGTCCGCACTGGGGAACAACTCGCTTACTCAATGCTTGAAGGGCGGCCGTTGCTGGCGACAGCGACTGTGGAGTGGGTGAACAAAATACACCTAACTGCAAAGTCAAAAACGCCAAAAAGATCTTTCCCGACATGATGAATGATGTTCTACTTTTGCAGAATGTCAAACAATCTATGAACGTAAAGTCCAAACGGGGGCCCTCTGGTGGCCTTTAAAGCTCGAAGAAGGATCTTCCATCATCGGAATGAGTGAATAATAACATTAGGTAAATGTAAGATTAATGCAACGTTTAATAAGTTTATGTCAAGCTCTTAGCTGCTGGTTTCATCCTACGTTGCCATAAATTAGCTAAAGACAGGCATAATGCGGCGTAGCTGCCCCCCTCCATAAGCCTGAGAATTTAAAAATCACCCGCAATGCCTATCCTTAGGCCACTCAATTTGGAAAGAGTGAGAATTACTTTTGCATATATGATAGCGATTCCGATACCGACAGTATTTTTCAAGTTACATTCGAAAATACGCCGGGAATACGCAACGCGAATCTGACAAAAGAGACAAGTCGAGATGAACCCCACACTTCTAAGCCGCCTCGACGGCTGACACGAGAAGGATTGTAGCGGCTCAGAGCCCTGGCCCCTGAAATTGATGACGCGAGATTTCCCTTTCGGTATCGCGAAAACCTTTGATTCGTCGAACATTACGATTGCAGGCTTACACTTTCTGCATCCACGGAGGTCCCTTGAGAAATATGCCCCTGTGCCGACTCGGCCTACTTCAATCGGCGGGATTCCAGAGGGACGGGTCGTATGACCCTGCTACATGCGGTACTGGTACCGATTGCCAATGCTTTGTAATACCGCGAAGAGGGCATGTGGTATGCGGCTTATGAATCTTTCGCGAAGTCGGAAGGATAAGCAACGAAATAAAATTAGGCAGAACATATCGACAGATCCAATGACTTCTAGCCACGAATTATTGCGGTTGAAAAACAGGCGATAAAGCTCACTTGTAGCAGGAGTCGATTCACGAGAAAACGCTTTTCATGGTCGAGATGTAATGTACAGCACGAAGCTCAATCGTATTGTTCAAGTATATACACAACCCCCACTTTTTCAACTTTGCTGACGAGATCAAAGAAGCTACTCGCACATCATTTCAGGTCGCAAATTCAAACGAAGGATACGTCCCCATAGAATCGAAAAGAATTATTTACAAGCACTACCACCTGTGGAAGCTAGGCTATGACTCTAGTTGTACCTAGGAGACGGTGACAGTAGCAGAACCACTGCTGAAGTAACCCTCAGTGGCCACAATCTGGTAGTCGTGGGCGCCCAATTTCATGCCCAGCTGTGACCATGCGTTGAAGTGGTTAGCGGTGGTGACAGTTCCGCTAGATCTCTTTGACTGGCGCACCGCCCAGTACTGCTGAAAGGTTGCGGTGCCGATGATGGATGGTTGGTTGGTGCGTTGGAGCTGGAAGATCTTGTATGTGGCTCCATCGCTGGTCACCGTGCCCTTCAATGTTGCACCAGTTGAGGGGTCGTATGTTCTGAATAAAAGAGTAAGTAGAGATCCTGAAGTCGTAGTGTAATGAGGCTTACCCAAAGTTCTCTACGATGTAGTACTCGATAAGCGGGTTCTTGGTCCAGCCGTAGACTGAGAGGTAGCTGTTGCCATTGGGGGTGTATTGCGCGTTGTAGTTGATTGTTCTATAGGAATTTTATGTTAGAGAGTTGTCTTGCCGGCTTTGGTTTGAATTACCTTGTGGTTCCTGGGTTCCAGCCCTTTCCACCAACAAGGTTGCCACCCGATCCCCATGTGATGCTGTACTGACCACCAGGTCCGTTGGTATATGTCGCGGAGGCTCCTCCGTCAGACCACCATGAATAGTAGAAACCGTTATTAGTTCCAGCGGAGTTTGGCGTACCACCACGGGCTACCAATTCGGTTTCATTGACCGCAGGGTAGGCAAGGGCTCCACCAAGGGAGAGGCACGCAACGAATACGGAGCTGAATGAGACCATGATGAAATATTGGTGAGATAATTGAAGTGGTTGGCCTCAAAAGTGAGTGATTATCTTGCCTTATATATCCCTCTTTGCCAAGCACGCCTCCCCCAGAAAGCCCACTGAAACACATTAAAATTGTCCAAGACTTCGGTCTGCCGGCCCAGCAGATCCCTCGTGAGCATCTTTTCTCTTGGTTTCATGTACCTACTTTTGACCAAACTCCATCCCATCTACAGATCTCTTGGTATCTTTCTAGAGATCAGAATGATTGGTGTTGAGACTATAGATCTGTCTTGGCGAATCAAAAACTCTTGGACTTTGCGGATCAAAAATAAATTTGAGCCAATAAGAAATCAAGTTTTGTCTCATTTTTCCGTAGCACGGAGCAGAAGGATAAAAACGTGGATGAATTTCGGCTTCAATTTAGCCGGAGAAACTTGAGCTCCGGAAAAATGAGTGAGCTTCGGCAGTGGAGCGCCTGCGGATGAACCATTCTCCATTCTGTCGAGGAGGCTGTTTTCCCGCCTCTAAGAGGTCTAGTCAAGCTTTGTGTGAGGAAGTTTAGACGTACCCCGCATTTTGGCTACCTCTGCCGGGTCTATGTGGAGCCTCGGTGAACATGGGCAGGGTAAATGGTACATCAAGAGATCGTCATGTGGCTGTGTTTCAAGTGGACCAGCGGGTGTTTCCCTCAATAAAAGCTTCGGTATTGATCTGGTTTGGGTGACGTGCTAATACTTTTGCCTAAATATTCAAGTCAACCCCTGAAATTTCGAAAAAGTCATCGCCAACGCATCGTTATCAACTGTGATGGCATCAGATCATAAAGCAAGTTTCTTCGCTTCTTTCTGTTAGTCTGTTGATACGGCTTACAATAATATGTCTCATTGGAATGGGTAAACTTTCGGATGAAGACAATCTACTCTTTTAATATAGATCTCGATCTCTTTATTGCCTCAACGACCAAATTCGGAAGCGACGACGCGTCCCACTCTACAGGGTCAAGAAACTTCGCAACTATTTCCAAGAATAGGAACAGGTTCGGACCATTTTCCATGTGTTCAAGGGCTTTCATTTTTCCATAAATCTCGTTGTTGTTCCGTTCCGTTAAATGTCCAGAATCGAGGATCGTCAATTTCGTATACTTGCCAAGATGAAAGTTACCAAGCAAAATATTATTGTATCGGCTCTTTTTGCTTCACTTGGCCTCACCTCTCCCCTGGAAGTTGTCGAGCGTCAGAGTGGCTGTCCAAACGTCCATGTTTTCGGTGCCCGTGAAACTACAGCTCCAGCTGGTTATGGAACCGCCAGTGTGGTTGTCAACCTTGTTTTGAACGCATATCCGGGCTCGACCTCTGAGGCAATTTCCTATCCAGCTTGTGGTGGCCAGAGTTCCTGTGGAGGAGTCAGCTATGGCAACAGTGTAATTCAAGGCGTGAGTGCTGCGGCTAGTGCAGTGAACAGCTTCAATACGAAGTGTCCGAATACGCAGTTGGTGTTGGTGGGATACTCTCAAGTAAGTGAAACCCTAGAGAGTAGTGAGGATGGATGTTAATTATGATGGTACAGGGAGGACAAATATTTGACGATGCTTTCTGTGGTGGTGGAGACAGCAATGAGGGTCTGTCCAGCACCGCGATCCCCATCCAAGCTTCCGCTGTAAATATGATCAAGGCGGCGATCTTTATGGGAGACCCAAGACATATCGTTGGCTTGTCGTACAACGTTGGTACCTGCCAAGCCTCAGGGGTAAGTGACTCCGGACTCAAAAAAGGGTCGCATCTGACGTGAACAGTTCGCACCCCGGCCATCTGGTTTTCAGTGTCCTTCAGCCACAAAGATTCAGTCATACTGTGATGCCGCTGATCCTTACTGTTGCAACGGAAATGACGCAAACACTCATCAAGGCTACGGAACTGAGTATGGCCAAGCAGCTTTGACTTTCATCAAGTCCAAACTCAGCGCCTCTGGAGGTGGTACCACAACTCCCACTTCAACAGCTGGTACCTCACCGACGAGCACACCCGGGACTGGAGGTGGCGCTGCAGCGCACTATGACCAGTGCGGTGGTTCTGGGTGGACCGGACCTACGACTTGCGTCAGTCCGTATACTTGCAAGGCAGCTAATTCATACTATTCGCAATGTTTGTAAGCTAGTGTAGAGTGTAGGAGGGCAGTTTTGGTGTTGTAGATATAAGATAGTTTTGTACATACTTTTAAAGGCAAGCTGAAGAATCTGGCAGCTCCGAGATTTCGCAGAGAATCTAGTCGAGAATTAATCCTAGCCTGTCCACTATCATGATCCATTCCTTCTGAGTGTTGGCAGAAACCATGTCTCGTGTCTCCGTCAATGCTTCCCATACTCTCGTTCGTGATTTTCCAGAAGAAGTACATACGCAAATTGTTGGTGTCAAATGGGCTGTGGCTTCTTCATGATGATGGGTCGAAATAAACTCGTACGCATGACCAAATGACACCCAAAACCGACATGCAGGATCCCGGCTGAGATAGATTGGCTTCGTACAGTACCAGGTTTGCACAACGCCACATCGCTGCACGGTAATTCGCTTGCTTCCGACTTCCGACGACCAAATTCTGTTCTGGAAGTCTCGTCCAAATTATCATCGGGAGAAAACCGTTGCGGAAGCCGTAAAATAGTTATCAGCCATCTGAATCAACTCGATAATTGTGGTAGATGAACAGCACTGAGTATCAGCACTCAGCCATGGAGTTCAAAACCCCTCTTCACACGCTTTTTTCCAACAACCCCAAAAATTCGCTCAGGTGTACCGTTATATAGTGCTTTTACTAATTCTGAACTGAGATCTGGGGCAGGAATGAGGTAGGAGTGGGAGATGGGTGGCAGTTGGAGTTGCTCTTGATGGAGGTGAGGGATTGACACGTGCTGGGATCTTTGATGGTTTGTGACTTGGATTTTGACAGGATTTTCGCCCGTGAGATCAATTATTGCGTTTAGCATTTTCGATGCGAGAAAATTGACAATTTGGATTACTGTCTACTGTATAATTAAGAAAAGGCTAACACGAGAATGAAGAAGACGAGACTTGGAAGCGTTCTTTATCCGCTATCGGGCGTCAGGTGACTGGCCTCGATAGGTAGGAGGGGCAGACATGGGCCTTCCATATCTTGTGACTCTGCCTCCTTTCTCTCTTCCTGTGCTGAAACATATTTACTACTACTCGATCCATCAACATCGTCGCTTAGGGAACCTTCACTAGGAGCATCTTCTACTAGAGACGCTTTCTCGCCCTTCTCGTCCAACCACTCCTTGTATTCAAGGCCACTATGTCCCTCCCTATACCCCTCGGAACACGTTGCCATCGTTCTTCCTAAGGCTTATAGCGCCACATATCCCATAGTCTCCTCGGACTGTCCTTGAAATCATCGAGTTTTATCCGTGGTCGGACGTTGCCGAAAACGGGGTCGACAATGTAGCCGGGCGGTGCCTCTTCAGGAGAAAGCTCGTCGTCTGCGAAAGAACTCTTAGTTGTGGCAGACGATAGTTTGCGGGTAGCTGCTGAGGTGGGAAGAGAAGCCGCTTTCTCGAGATTGTTCATCCAGCGCTAGGTATCTTCAAACAAAGTCCCGTTCTCAACAGAAGCATCTATGTCGATACGTGATGGCTCACGGTAGTTCACTGTGGGCGCCCATTGTCTTTGTGTTTTGGAAGAATTCATCGTTGGAGGTGGTAAGAGCAGGGTACCCTCGACGGAAGTCTCGTTATTTTCGGGGGATTCGGATGTATCGACAGCTGAGGACTTCGGTGGGCTCAGACTCGTTGGAGTTGGCCATGGTGCTCGCTCCGGAAGGGGATCCTTCGCCGTAATTTGGTTGGTCTCCGCGGAGTAATAAGCAGAGTCGTTGATGTCGGTCGGGTTTCCTTCAATGCTATCCACTACCTCACGGGGGCTAGTGCTCTTAGATACATCGTTTCTTGATTTATCTAAATAAGCGTTCAGCACACCCAGAAGCTCATCTCCAATCCAGGTATCGAGCGGCTTACTATCACCGTCAGCCGCCGACTCCGTTTGTTCTGCCTGGCTTCGATGAGGTAGGGTTTCCATTGCTCGAAGTCGCCGCAGGTAAGAATGTGAATCGAGGCGGTAGAATTTGTTGGTGGTGGAACGGCGAATGAAGTGGTTATGATTGCCAAAATTTGAGAGTGGAAAGAATGCTAATGTTCGAATACAAGTGTTTGAGTTCTTTAAGGCGATGGAAAACACGATCCGTTTTAGCAGGAATGACTTCGAAGGTGGTTCCTAGACGAAATGCGAGAAGTGCGAATGGATGAGGAAGGAACGAAACGCGATTTTAAAAAGGGAGGGACATTTCACACAAACAACAATGCTCATTGACCTGCAACTCGAACGTCATAATTACTTGCCATTTACTGATCCCGATTACGGTCCCCATCATACGCAAAAGTGTAACATTTCAGATCCTCGTCTGCCTCGGACGGTCCTTGTAATCAACCCAAGCCTCATCGAATCCAGCACTTCGGACCCCTATCACACAATTGTTAGCACGCACTCCCCAAACAGTAATAACAACTCACATGTAACCCCCTCATCCTCCACACTATCAATAACCATATTCCCAATCTTCTCCCACATAAAACCTTTAATCCTACCCTCCCCATCAGCAACTAACTCCCCATTCCTCACCGCCCTCCCCAGCTTCGCCGCATGTCCATCATCCCTAAACTCCCCCAACCTCTCAAAGATCCCCGGCCATTCTCCATCTCCTTTCTCCATCTTACTTGGCACATACGTCGTCACTTCTTCCAGCAACAACTCCGGAGAACGGCGACTAGCATACATAGCCAAATCAAGCCAGCCCTTCCACTGTAACAGCCTCACTTTATTTTCTGTCGACAGCCAGGATTGGGCGTTGAAGGTTGGGAAGAAGATTGAGCAGTTGAGACAATGCATGAAGTAGAAATCGAACTTCACTTGTTTGGGAGGGCGCTGAGCGGCGGCTGTGAAGTAAACGACTCCGTTTATCATTTCCTTGGTTTTTTGTTCGAGGTTAGAAGAGGTTACCACCCATTGCGTGGCGTATTTTAGCATTTCTTCTGGAGCGCGGACGAGTATTCCATCGCGGATTTTATTGCCGTCGTTCCAGTCTGCTGCTGTGGAGAGTTTCTTGTCGGCGTAGATTTCGTCGAGCAGTTCGACGTAGGATTTTGGAGTGTTCGTTGGGTTGGAAGAAGCGGTTTTCTCCGCCAGCAAGAGGTAGTCCCTGGTCCAGATGTCGTGGATGCATGCCTGGGCCATGGCTTCAGCGATTATTGCTGGTTGGTTGAACTCAATACCGAAGCCTAGATGGATTATTGGGTGAAGGAAGCCTGGGTTTCGAGTCAGTTTTGGGGATGGCGAAAGGAAAAGGAAAACAAACCGGCGAAGAGACGACCTAGTAAGTCGTCTGCTGCTTGGGTTCTAGAAAAGAAGTATTCGTTTAGGACATTTTGCCAGCCTTTTTCTGTCATTTCTGTTTGGAAGAATACGAGAAATGAGTGATAGAATTTCTCCTTCCCGAGACAGCTAGCGAATTTCTCAGGAGATCGAAGATCCTCGACGGGGACATCAGCGATGACTGATATTGGTCGCTGGTAGGATGCATTGTTTTTGAAACGCTCCTCGAGGAGAGAGCCCGGGGCTCCCAGTCCATACAGAGTCAGAACCTCATGGGCAAGATGGTTGTGGAAGCCATTCTGGTTGAAGTAGATGTGGTGTTTCTGGATCACGTGTTAGGGGTGGCAAGTACTGATGGAGGGGTTTCCTACATCGTGGTTTTCCTGAAGGAGTTCAGAGGCTTTCGCTGCTGTTTCGGCAGTTTGGGGTTTGTTTTTGACAATGCCAGTGTCATCGACAGTCAAATGGATTTTGCTTGGGGTCGCCATGGTGGGGATTGTCCTAGTTGGCCAATCGCGGAAGCTTGATGTTACTAGTGAGCGTCGTTGTACTTGCTTGAGAGTTTGGCTTGCTATTCTGGATGTTTGATAAGCTCTAGAAAGCATTTGACAGATGCCAAACTGTTGTTACTGGCATGAGGAAGCAATTATACCCCGACAAAGAAGATCATGCTGGTACCTGATGACGTAAAATTGCGACCCGTGTTACAAAGCTTTGTGCTCTGGATTGCTTACAGCAAACACAAACAGATATGCTGTGCCTAATATCACTTTCTCCGAGTCCACGTGGGAATGTTATTATTGGAGTGTTGAGCGCCCTTCGGGTCCCGACCTAAAATCCGAGACCGAAGATTGACAATCCGGGGAAAATATGCGTGGTCATCAACTCCAACCGCCAAGAATATCTTGAAGTCTAGCCCTTTCGGTTTGCGGGCACAAATAGCGATTTATATGAGCGAGAAATGATTATTCAAGATATGGCAGCACAAACAACGAGAGGAGCAAGCATGGAGTTCTAGATTTACTCCTATTTATAATCCGCGCGGGGAAGCGATTTAACATTTCCCCGATGCAAGGTTAAGCTTATTCCAGATCCTTATCACCTTATCCTTGAGCGGATGGGCAAGCACAAACCACTTTGTGAGCCTGTGAGCTTCTTCACAGATCATGCCATAATGTCATAAGAGATTTCAACTTCATGTGAAGAGCGAAGAAAGTGAGTATGTTTACCACATAAACGCCAAGGCCTGGCAGCTGCCAGGTTTTGAGCATGGGCGTTTCCTCATGTGGCTTAGCTGTGGCTGAAATCTTAACCCCTGCCGCCAATGACGAAACGCTCTTTGGGGGATCAGGAGCTTTAATGAAATGCACGACTATCTCGCCATGTATCAAACTACTCCCTTATTCTTCCATCGCTCTCCTCTCTACGCGTCGTCTCTGCAATTGAGGCATCATTAAAGCCAAAATGTCGACTCTGCAGGATAAAGCGACAATTGTGAGTTCCATTGGACTCCGCGTCCTAACCTTCATCTTCTTGAGATGGATACCGGGTCATGTAAGTCCATTCGCGCACACATGTATTGATGACAGTATCTAACAAATAGCAGCCCTTTCCACCAATAATCTATACCCTCTTCGCCATCTACATCCCGTCGTTCATTTCGAGCTTCCTCACCCAGCCTCAATACAATGTTTTGGAAGATGATGTGGATATTACTGTGGTAGAGACCGAGGTTGAGGACCAGCCGCCTGCGCTTGCTTCGACTGCCGCACACTCCCACAATCTGCGAAGCGATGACAAGCCAAAACATACGGAGGAGACGGTAGAGGTTGAAGAGACACTACTAGTGGAGGAAAAGCCATCGAAGCCGTGGATGACACTGTTGACCGGCCTGCCAAGTCCAACTTCAGCCTTGCTCTCTCTAGCGACGTTGTTGATCAATGTAGCCCTTGTGCTGGCGGCAATGGACTTGATATATCGGGCGAAAGTCTTTCATCCAAGCCATGACCTCTCATTTGCACGACTGGGCTATGTTTCGCCAACGGAGGCAAGCCTGTTGATTCGAGAGCCGCACCCGTCCCAGTGGCCCGTTTTCGTCTCATATAAATTGGCGAACGATGCCGCTTCCTATGAAGATGCCGCTTGGCAAGCTGCAGGGCAGGTTAATGGCTTCAGTAATGCGACGGACTTTACTGGTGTGGTTACCTTTCCTATACCAAACCACCCCGATAGGACTTATCAGTGGACTACTTCAAATAACCACACTGGATTCTTCACGGTACCCCCGAGAGCTGGTTCAGTCGGAAAGGAAGGCTCGTTCACTTTCTTGACTTCCAGCTGCATCAAGCCTCGATTCCCCTACAATCCTCTGGACCACGCTCTGAGCATTCCGGGCTTCAGGCACATGGGTAAAGTCATCAAGTCAATCCCGGGAGGTGCTCAATTCATGTTATTCCTGGGTGATTTCATCTACGTGGACGTTCCAAAGCGATTTGGGGTTTCTGTTGAGGATTACAGAAGAGAGTATCGTCAAGTGTATGCCTCACCTGACTGGCCTACAGTCGGACAGAACTTGAGCTGGATCCACGTTCTGGATGACCATGAAATCGCCAACGACTGGGATGGGAACACCACCGGTGTTTACGAAGCAGCTGCCGATTCGTGGCACCATTACCAAACAGCTGTGAACCCGCCACGTGCACGCAAAGCGGGCGCTTTCAACATCCTTCGAGAGGATGCCACATACTTTGAGTTTACTCAAGGTCCAGCTACCTTCTTCATGTTAGATACTCGGACCTATCGAGATGCTTCTGGCGATCTCGACGTAAACGATACTTCGAAATCAATGCTCGGGGAAGAGCAGCTAGCTGATCTTCTCGCTTTCTTGAAGAAGCCAGAACCGAAAGGAGTTAAGTGGAAGATCATCGCATCCAGCATCCCATTCACAAAGAACTGGCGTGTCAACAGTCTTGATACCTGGTCTGGTTACCTGGCTGAGCGCCAAATTATTCTAGAAGCGATGTGGGATGTAGGTATGCGCGGGGGAGTTGGTGTAGTCATTCTCTCGGGTGATCGACATGAGTTCGCAGCTACTGCTTTCCCGCCCCCACAAGGTGGGAAGTGGCCTCTTAGTGCTACCGTCAATGAGTTCTCTACCAGTCCGTTGAGTCAGTTCTACCTGCCTACTCCAACCTATTCCCAGAAGGATGAAGAAGATGTTATGGTCAAGTAAGTTGCCGCCTTTCGCAATCCCATGGCTATTACTAATTGTCAATAGATACATCCCTGCCGGTAACTCCAAGCTGGGTGCTATCACCATTGAGAACACGTCCAGCGACCAAAGTATCCTTAAGTTCCGTCTCTACGTAGACGGTGCTGAGGCTTGGTCGTCGGTTCTTCTTTCCCCTCCAACGATTTCTGGGAATAAGTGGGGCAAGGATGCTCTGTGGGGATAGATCTTGTATTTATTTATGCGGATGGGAAATGGCGTTATGTTTATGAATTTAGGATATCACTTCAGGATTTAGAAGGAGGCATTTTCACGGCACAAAGACTTCTTAGCCAAATTTTGTTCTATTTCTAGTACCCTTCGCGATAATTTTGCTGCTTTCGTCCCCCGCGTACACTTTCCGTTTTTACATGCCCGATTCAATTTACATATGTATACGTTGTTCACAGATCCCCCACGCTAGCTACTAGCGTCACTTCGAAGATTTATTTGAGGGCAGAGCCCCTCGACCTCAGCAGGACCTTTTTAACATCGCGCATCGAACATCCATCATCGACTGCAACCGTCACTCCTGCTCTCTGTAAGTTCCTATCGCTTTTTCTACTGCTTCTGCTATTGGAGTCATCACCTGGCTTTAGGCCCTGCTAATAGAGCTTTTCTTGTAGGCACTCTCCATATCATCGTTGTCTGCAGGACACAGGTCGTCAAGATACCGTACATTCCCATTTCACAAGAAGTCCGAGGTATGAAATCAATTTATCCTTCCACTTCCTCCTCCCCACTCTCCATTCTTGCATTCCCCACTTCCATCCTCGACTATCCACTCATTGTGCCAGTGAGAGCTCGAAGCTTCGACTTGTTTGGCACTCTTCTTCTTCAAAATCATCCGCTCCCCATCGCCACCAGACTGATCTGCACTTTGCAAGCCCGTCACTAACTCTCTCAGAGACCTCTTTCACAACCAGAAAAGCCAGTCATTACAATGTCGGCACCAATCACCCCTTCTTTAGGCGCTGCCTCCACGGCTCCTGGTGCTCCTTCAAATGTTACCTCGGCCTCGAATGCAGTCCCTGTTGCCTCCATTACGACCCCAAACACTACCCCGGCCTCCATCACCACTCCAACTCCCTCAGCTGCTTCAGCCATTCCGGCGGGCCCCAGAGCTCCCCCAGCTGGACGCCCAACTGTCCGAAGCGGTATGGGCCGCAATACCAAGTTGGGCGCGCCCAGAGCTACTCAAACAACCACCGGTGGTAATTCTCAGCCCACGATTGGCGCAAATGGAGGACCCATGATGCACCCTGGCCTAGCATTTAGGTCGATGAAGAACAACAATCTCAAAGGTCCCATCACCGGCCCAGGAGCTGCTACCCCATCTCCCGTTCCTGTAAGTCGCTCCCTCTATATTTCACCTCCATCAAACCCGCTGACCTTTTGCTCAAAAGGCCAATGCACCCAGCGGTCCGAGAGCTGACAGTGGTCTCACGGCTGCTACTCTGCAAAACGCACCCACTCGTAAACTTCGAGGTGACCGCACTACGCGTATCAACTCTGGCCAGAAAGACGTGGTCATCTCGTCAACGGGTGTCCTCCGCAACCAGGGTCGATACGTGGACCAAATCGATGCCAAAGGCAAGCAGAAGTACGTTCTTGCCACCACCTATCACCTCTCTGGCTACGACATGGCCGAAGATTTCAAAGACCTCAGCCCAACCGAATTGAAGGCATACTGGCAAAAGGCCCATGTTGAGATTACCGTCGACCTTGGTTCGAAGACTCTAGTGGCAGATATCCTCGCAATTGTAGGCCACATGAACAAGCTCGGCCCAAGCTTCTCGGCCTACCTTGCCAATATCTTTGTCAATCTGTTCTTCCCGGACCGCCTATTGACAACAGAGGACCAGATGATCTCTTCTGTCCCAACGATCAATGCGCTCACACCGCTCGTCAACAAGCTGGCGACTTTCGCGAGTGCCAGATTTGTCGTAGTCACCATGCACACATTTGCAAGCCGTTACAAGCAGTGTGAATGGGAATGGCTCGATCACGCGGCACCATTCTGCCAATTGGCGTACGATTGGAATCTCGATTGTAAGTTTCTCACCTCCCGTCATTTGCATAGTGCTTGCTAACCTTGAGGTATAGGGTGGCCTTGTACTGCGGCGACACCACATAGATACCGTCCCCGTGATGAGGAGTATCGAAGCGTTTGTGAACAGTGGATGAAGCTATGCCACGAGCGAGACCAGATTGCCGCCGCAGCTGCTGCTGCTGCTGCGAGCCAAGCTGAGGCTTCGAAGGAAAAGTCTGATGAGAATTGAGGTCACATTGCGTGGTCTTCGCGAAACACAACCTCATGAGGGTTGCGATGAGAGTGAACTGGAGACTGAGGAGCTCGTTCTTGTAACGCTTGATGAGGTCGCGAGACTCGAGCTTGAGGCTGTGCTCACAACAATTGAGGATGAGTTTGACTCTCGGTCAGAACCTCACGAAGCTGAACGATGTCGATGAGTCTAAACAATTGCCTTCGCCTCCCTCTTAGGAATATCAGCGGCCCCGTCGGTGCTGCGAGTCGTCTCATTCACCCCCGCACGCTTCCCCCCTTGATCTTGGACATTGAACTTTCTTTTACTTTGGGGATATTGATGAATACTTTCATGGCAATTGAGCTATTCTTTCTGGATCATTTATTAGGCTTGGGCGTAATGGCATGAGCTTCTTTGGAGCGCTTTTGACTTTGAATTAGGAGCGGCAGACTCCAGACCTTGACTTTTCCTTTTGGCTAGCATGCCTCATAGTAATAGATTCTTTAAAAACACTTTTGTGCACTTTGGTTCCCTCATTGATTGACTAATTTGACTTCCTGCGGTGCTGTGTTGTTGTGGTCGAAGTCTATGGAGGTAGTTAAATTAGGTCAATACATTCCCTCCCCCATATCCACGCTTTTCGTTGGAATTGATCTTTACGCCTCAAATGCAGTATTATTTTTCTTTACTCCATCTATCATGCTGATCAAATCAAAGTTCAACGAAGGGTAAGTGGTCTTAAGATATCGAAAATTGAGTCCCCCCACATAAAGGCTAAGGTGGACTCCCTTACTTTCAAGTTTAACACCACGTTGAATTAGCAGCTCATTCCCGAAACAGCAGAGTACAAATTATCATAAAATTCCAGCTGTCATTCTTGTATCGAAACTTGGAACAATGCTTTGACCTCACCGCTGCTAGTGAGGGCTAGTAAGATCACAGCATCGACTTCCACAGAGTCTGGAACGCGGGGAAGGGCAGCACACGATGATACTCGATCTTGAAAGCTATGATATTTCATCTAAGTACCTGTCTTTACATCCTCAGATCTTTGGTTATCTGTCCTCTTTGCTTTTTCGAGGGTTCGTGAACCCACCGTGAACCCCACCGTGAAGTGTGAAGCTCGTCTACTAGGCTGCTGTTGTTGCCTTTGCGAACTACGAATCTACTGTATGAATTTTTTGCAGCTGTTATCCTCGTGAATATTACCAGCGCCTGTCTATCTGAAGGTTGTTATCTACAGTAATGATGACTTCTCTCTTCCTAGGATTTCGTTTTCTTCCTTTGTGTTATCAGACTCGGTCCGCTCGAGCTTATTTCGAACTTCCAGTATTGAATAGCACTTGTTGGGCTCCAACCACATCACCCCACCATATCGACTCACAAACCCCGTTTATTACGCCATGAATCACAAAGCCTTACCTTTTGCGGGTCTATATATACATCCCCCATTCACTTCCCGCCAAATTAGGCAAAAGTCGCCGCACTTTTCCTCTTTTGAACTCTAGTAGTTTATATTCACCTTTATATAGTGAACACTGTTAACTATTTGGATTGAATAGGGGCTGTGGATTAGATAAAACAGGCTAGCGTGCTCGTCATTCTGGGTGGTGGGAATGTGTATATAAGGGGCACTTTGGCACCCAGGTCGGAAGCGTTCTTGATCAACAAACACTTCGACACTTCTTGACCAGACAACATCGTGACTTCACGATATCAACCACAACATTACAAGCTTTTGCTTATTGGTATGTCGTCTTGTCTCTATCTTCCCTTCTATTCCCTTCCCTTGGTTGAAAGGTTATTCTTTCTTCCACATCGTCGTCTTGCTAATGTTCATGGTAGACCTTTCCGAGCACCGTTGAGCATTCCACTGCCTTTGTACGCCCTTCATACTTCCTTTGCAAGTTCCTGTACTCTGATGTCTCTTGAGCCCGAGTTCTTGCTTTTTCCGTTCCACCTGCTGATTTCTTCATAATAGGCCTTTGCACATCCCGCATCGACACTTTGCAACTGCGCAGCCACATCAATCCTCATACCTCGATACCTCTGTACACCGGTAAGTATTCAATAAACCCTTGTCATTTGTGGTCATTTGATCTAGCTTTCCTTCATTCACCTTCTCTCACGGAGCTTTCCAAACTTCACTTAATCATTCTTACATTTCCTCCCCTGCTTACCCCTCTCAATCTTTATATCTTGTTACTGACATATATGTCGTATTTAGAAAACCGAAGGCATACCCGAAAATCTCGATATGCCTTCCCCAAACTCTGTCGCTGCCGCCAAGGCTACCTCTTCTGCCGCTCCAGTCCCCAAGCCAGGACGACCCAACATCCGTCTCGGTCTTGGCCGAAACCAGAAGCTCGGTAGAAGACCTGAGCTAGATTCTCCAGCTCCTATTTTGGGCTACACCAATGCTCAAGGCCCACAAGGACATGCTGCAAGCTCTCCGGCTGCTGCCAACAACAAGTCCGAGCCAGCCAAGACTGTAAGTTATATCTTATGTCCCTCGCTGTATAGCCATTACTAATCTATCTGAGTAGAGGACAACTAAGCCGGCAACTTCCAACTCCAAGAGCGAGAAGGGCTACCGCAAGGGCGTTAAGGCTTCACTCCCACCCAAGCTCATCACTCGCCCAGACCGAACCAAGAAGGACATTGTGATCTCACCTGCTGGGATCGAACGCAACATGGCCCGCCTCGTTGGCAAGATGGGTACAGACAAGCGTTACCACTGGGTCAAGACGGACGAGTTCGACTTCGGTGTTTATGACCTGGTCGCCGATCTGAAGAGCTTGAGCAAGGACGATCGTAAGAAATTCTGGGCTACCAACTACGTTCAGGTAGACCTTGATGTCACCTATTTGAGTGGTGTATCCGAGATCCTTGAGCACATGGAGAGACTCGGAAAGGTCTTCACGGAGAACTTGGGCCAGATCTACATCAACCTGATCTTCCCGAACCCAGAGGAGGTCGACGTCGTTCGCCGATCCAAGTTCGCCTCCAGTGCCCTCGTTGTCCCCACCATCGCGGCCATTCTTCCCTTGGTCCAAAAGGTGTCTGAGATGGAGAACCTCTACCGTTGTGTGGTCACCTTGCACACCCCACCGGACAACGAGAACCACTTGTATCATGACTGGCTCGACCATGCGGTCCCATTCATGGCACTTCCTGCTTCCTCGTGGCGCCTGGACTGGGTATCTCAGGATGGCAAGAAGCAGTCGCCCCCAAAGCCAGTTCGTGGAGGATACAGACACCACCTCAACATTGAGTGGTCAAAGGCTGAGAAGGACTTGGCGATGGTCACTCTCGTTGACGGTGTTGCCACCCTGAACATCAAGGAGAAGCAATTGTTGGTGGTCTAGATACTCTGAGTGGTGTCTGGCGTTCTTATGGATATGGATTTTCAGAATGGGATGCGTTTACTTTTCGGGAGTTGGATCCTTTGAGGACTTCAACATAGACGGAGGAAGCTGTCTAACCTCCACTGTCTTGGACCTTTTGGTTATTGTTTGGTCAAGACTTTGGATATTTATCGGAGAAATCTTTCATCTTCTTTGCATTCATAGGAATTTTAGCATCAATAAAGAAAAAAGATAAACTTTGCAACCTAGTGCCTTTTCGCTTGAGTTACCTTCCACAGCTTCTTCATTTGAAGTCACTTAGGCTTATCAATAACTAACTCCCTCATTGATTGAAAACCTCGAAAAGTTGTATCGGCCTATTAAATCTTTCATCTCCTATTTCTTGTCTTTAGCCTGTGCTTGTTTCTAGAAATCTCCAACCTGTTGCAGCAGTTTGGCTCAAGTCAGCCATATCACTTGAAAATTGTCGGCCTCCAGGGGTAATTTGAGTTCCTCTGAGAATGTGTACCGGTCTAGATCCTTTGAATGGTTTCTAAGTAAAGAGAGCATAGTTCCGTTTGAAGTGGCCTTGTGATGGCTGCCGTTCAACTTGACCATATTTGGACATTGAGCCGGACAAAACCAGAGCACTGAGCTTTTGGGGGAACTAATGATATTATGGGCTTCAAGTATTTCAGTCACCACAGCTACTAAACTCGTATCTAAGCTATGCATGAGTTGCTCCTAGCGTCAAACTTGACAGTCTGGTGTGGGTTCATCGTCTTCTTCCCGGAGCTTTCCCAGACGGCATGTTGTCCTTGCCAGACCACCAGGAGCTCAACACAAAGCTCGCCAGAAACGGAAGATTCGCAACCGTGTATAGTTGCACGTCGCACTTGCCTAATCCAGCAGGTAACACAAAATCCCATCGCTTTCGGCAAGTGTGTTTCCGGGAGCTAAGGACATGACGGCTCGAGGACCCGAGTCAGAGCATGAGGGAAACTGAAGCACTAATTGAGGAGCGTTTTACAGTGGTGGAAAGCTTCCAGTCCCAGAATTGGGCTCGAAGAACTCGATTTTGAGCCCAAGGCAATCGTGGCTTCCTGATTTGATAACCCCCGCAGTGGCGGGTACCGGTAAACTGCGATGTTCGGAACGCGCTTGGTATGGAAGCAAAGGAAATGATGTCGGGTCCAAAGCTGGTGTCGGACGAATTTGACTTTCTTCGACCATTGGTGTTGAACCAGACTTAGAGAGGCTGCGGGGCTGCGGGGCTGTTATGGGGCCGAGGGTCTGGGAGGAGAAGGCGCAGATTCCACACGCGCCGGCATCGCAAGGCTCTGAAACTGTCAGTATTGTATTTGCGCAGCACACGCGCCAGTTGAGCATCATCATGACTGAGGAATCTTAGATGTACTAAGCTGAAGTTCTGAGAAGGTCACCTTCATGCGGCCATGTCTCTTGACTTAGTTCCAATTAGGAATCTATTCAGGACACCGACGCAGTCATGTAGAAGGAACGTTCACCCAGAGCCAACCCATTTCTTACCATACTCCGCGGCTGGGCTTCGACTTGCTCACAGGTATTGAAGTCGCGCGACACCATAGTTCGTTTATCATAGCCCTCTTAGTAGAGATTCGTCTGAAGGGCGCCATTGTGGCGTCTTTGACAAGCCGTCTCTGCCGCTTCCAGGGGTGTGTCCAATCACAGCATTCAGCGCCCTGTGCAGTAACCAATCACTTTCTCGATATCCCTGCATACAAGCGCCGAGGGGTACGAATTCGGCCACGCACGATATTCCTTCATGCACAAATTCTGTATACAGCAGTGACGGGTCCAATTGTGAAGGTGTTGGACGCGTTGATGTAGCTTTGATTGAGTACTGCAGTCAGACGCCGTCAAAATTCCTTCGAGTGATTCTGGGGCTTAGACATTGCAGCTCTGCCGTCTCTGACATCGTGACCTATGTTCAGTATACACCAAATCGTGTAAAAAATAGTTGACTCATGAGAGCTTTTGGTGGTCAGGCAGATTACATGTCGCGTTAAGGGGGAGCCTTGCGTGTCAGTACCAAGCATAAAAATGCGCTGTTCTTCCTTGAAATGCATCTCGCGAGACAATCGTCTCCTAACTCTTCTGTACTGTCTTCATTTTTTGTAAATCTTCAGAAACATTCTGCACTTGCTCTCTCCATTCTCTACTAGCATCGAGATCTCAATTGTTGCTACCAGTCATCCGAGCTTTCGAATCCACACAACTGGATCTATATCCTGCCACGACGAGGTAGCTAAGTTCCCTCAAAAGGTATCGTCTGGGATCAATCTTGTACACTGTAAGATAAGAAGCTAATTTTAGGGGGTTTGTTCAACAGGCCCTCCAGAATTATTCAAGTCATTAGACGAGCATCTTCGATATGTGGGCAACTCGGCCGCCCCTCCCCCTGACACAAGCACAAGCACCGCTATGCCACATATGTGGTAGGAAGTGTACACTGGATAGCACTCGGAGTGGTAATAACGGCAACTACGGTCGCCCACGCTGGGCTTGTGAAGGCTTCGGACACTTCAAATTCTCCACCTTCAATGACTTCACAGGCATTACGCAGGGAAATCCTCTGTGTGACTGCAACTACACCAGCCGAAGACAGAAAAACTATCAAGATCAGAGCGAGTTCTACCGCTGCCCAATCGGACGCTGCTATTGGAAGCAGCAACATCCCACCCCCGGCGTCACCGTGGGAATGAACAGAATTCCGTCCGGGGAGTCATCGGAGAGCTTCCATGGGGCAACCCAGCCCCATTCGAACCCGTACAGCTCTGTGTCTCAATATTCCACACCAAATTGGACAATTCAGTCTACCCCCCAAGCTCACGTTTCATCTATCGGTTCCCAATCCACCTATCCAGAGGTCTTTCAGTCATCGCGACCAGCCCCTGTACCGAGTGATACGTACCGACATCATACCGATACGACCTCCCCGAAAGCACATTTCGCACCCCCTATAACTACCAGAGTTCCTCAGTATGAAACTGAGAGCGGAGGTCGTTGTTGCCATTGTTGCTCGGTGATGTAAACTAGCATCTCTGCTCTCGAGTTCCAAGGCTCTTGACGATATGGTTCGATGGCGGACGTGAAAGATCAGAGATACGCAAAAGACTGGTGATTTGGATTGTTATATATATAGATGCGGCGATTGTAAGGCCACAGAGTGGAGAGTTGAATTGATCTCATGTACTAGCATTTTCAACTCAAGTTTACGACAGATTCATCCTACCTTGGACCCCAAATCATGGCCTTCGCCATTCTATTCACGGTTCCATTGTTTCCTTGTTTTTGTAACATCATGTGTACAGCTCTCGCTTAGTACAGAGCCTTGATTCAGACAGACCTAAAGTAAACAACACTCTAAATCCCATTCAAGGGGCTGTTCTGCCACCGAAAGTCAGAACATCAACATTTCAATACATTTGACAGAGACACTGCCCTTCCACGAGTCGCGAAAATCCTTTTTAGCAACAAGAGAAGAATGCACAGGTACATTTTCCCAAGCTAGGTCCATAGCCATAGGTTTTCTCCAGCCTGTCAAGAATGTCCAAGCCTCTTTCCCTGATCTTTTCGAGGTTTTGAATATAAAAATAAGCTGATATACCGTGTTTCTTTACATTAAGTTAAATCAGCACCGAAGAGCAGTACCGCAGGGATAGACCGACGCCTGCTGAACCATGGAGTCCCCAACAACCGTTAGCTGTCCCCCGCTCGTAGTCACACGCCTGCTAATTTCTCAGTAGATTACAGAAAATAAGAATGCAGCCGTTTTCGAAAGCCCGGGCTACCGTCCAAACCTTTCTGTTCGACGGCCAAGTGATGTTCAACGTCCAGACCGCATTATCAGCCGACCCAAGTTGCCCAACAAGGACATCCTCATAACCCGGGAGGGTATTTTCTATAACTTTGTTAGAAGTGTAGATACACTATGTGATGATGGGCAATACCACTATGTCCAGACCCAAGATTTCCGAGATGATAGCCATTTTGTTGCAGACCTCAAAACTATGGGTTCTGCCAAACTGAGCCAACTCTGGGAGAAGGTGACAGTTGAAATATCTATTAGCATTATGGAGTTCGCTACTTACCACGTAAAAACTGGAGTATCAGACATTCTCGACAACCTCACCATACTTGAGCCAGTACTTTACAATGATACGGAGAATCTCTATATCAATATCTTCCTACCGGCCGTCCAAGACTTGGACACTCCATCCACGAGCATCGACTTTTACAAAATTTCATCCCTACGTACACTTCAGCGCCTGGTTAAAAGATTAGAGAAGTTCAGATCCTTGAAATCTTGCATTATTTGCCTTCGGGTGCCTCCTCCTCCGAAACTTAAGCTGGACACGGAGTGGCTGAGTCACGCGATACCATTCGAAAAACTACGATGTGCGCGCGAAGTCAAGTGGCAGATCCCAAGCTCTCCTCCTATGCTTCTCTGTGAACACAACAATTAGTACATCCGACACATGGGGAAGATAATACATACTGCGATCTCTAAGAGGGGTCGATAATATATCTGCACTTGGTGGATTCATGGAGGTTGAATTTTAGGGGGAAGATGTTGAAGGGGACAGTGTCCAGTGGAGACACAAGCCTCGTAACTTCCTCGATATACTTCTGTTGAATCCTGAATTGATGTGATTTGCCATGGTTCCTCTAGTCACGGATTTGGGGATTCTTTTCGGGTGAGAAGAGAAATAGGCAGAATATTTACTCATAGAGATTTCAGGACGGGAGTACGAGACATCGAGAGGGACTTTTGTAGGGCGAGAATCTTTTATCAAATGACTCTTTGGAATAGCAAGGCACTGCAACGGCTAGGTTGGGAGGTGATAGAAAGTGGCAGGTACACCTGGATGTGGGCCAGTCAAGTGGAGATATCCTAGTACCAAAGACAAATACCATAAAGCCTGATGAGTGCGCTTGTATCTCAATAAATTTCTCCGTAGATTTGGCCCTGAATGACCTAAATGAACATTGCTAGTTTGTTGATGTGAAAGTTACCAAAATCCGCTCCAACCAGTCATTGCATCTCGTCATCGATTGATGCCATTTTGGGGCCAAGTGCAGGACAAAAGCTCCCCCCGGTTTATGATTATACTTTCCAGATTTCATTTATAATCAGCAAAATACCCCGCGACGGCAAATACCTTTTTCGCGCGTGAATATCCAAGCATAGGCGCAAACTGGTATGTCACTCTCGGAGAACAGTGGTAATCCATTATCTAGTGTTCATAGCCTCTTTCGTGACTCTTTCCCAAAGTTTCCTTGCGTCATTCCGACTTCCTTTCCAGTGCATTACATCCGTATGAACAGAATCGTGCCCGTATTCCGGCGGTTTCTTCCGTCTCTAGCATCGGGAAGTTCTACTGCCACCTTTGTCCTTCGGATGCCGTCTTCTTGGTTTATTAAAGAAGATATCCATGGGATTCAGGGAATACAATCCACGAACTCAAATATGATTTAAGTGACTTTGCAGCACAGATACGAATTTTTCTCGTGATATATCTGGCTGAAGTCCAACTTGCCCTGGAGTCCAAGCAAAAGTGCATTCAAGGGAGAGTATATGCCGCCTATGAGGATCATCATTATCAAAGTTAGTCATATGAGAAAGGATACGGGACAATTGTAAGCAGTGATGAGGAGGAATCAGAAGTCTCGCTACGAGATTCACATTCGAACTCCTGAATAGAATCTTGACCAGAGCATCTGATCAATGTGTTTATTGACGTCTATCATAACACAGTGTCATTTTTAGTGCTCGACGTTAAGTACGCTGAAGGCTGTCCTTATTGGCTGGGCAAGTAAGATACTTAAGCAATGCATTAGCCTAAGTTACACAGAGTAGTGGAGACTATCTTTGTTAGGCGACCGAAAACAAACCAATCATTGGAGAATAAGAGCTGTTGTTACAAAAGTAACAACAAACCTCATTCACACGGCTTGCGTTGTTTGATTTGATTTACGCGTCTCATGAACCTCATATTCCCCTTGGTTTCCTCCAGCTAACCACCCATCACAACCACATACCAGCCTCTTTGAGTCAACCTACTAATCATTGAACTTCTTCGGAGTCATCTTACAATCATCTCGATAGCTTCATAAATCAGCAACACTTCTGGCAAGCACAGTCTCCTTCCGAATTTATTGATCCATCGTTCAGGGCTTTGAAAGTTATCCCCTGCCTTTTAGTCTTAGTATAGACCCTTGATATCATATAGAACTGGAATGTTGGATTTAATTGGCTAACCTCATTTTGCCTACAGAAACCGACAACCAAAATGGCGAACACAAAAACTCAAGGTCCGACAATGGCTTCCGATACGCCAAATTCAGCACAAAGCACAACCAGCGGCAGCACCATGCCTCCTCCAGTTGGCCAAGGGACATTCAACCTATCCAGCAACAATATCTATGAATCTCAAACTGCCACAATTGTTAATGCTTCTGGCTCTTCGCTCCGTCAGCCATCCACTGGATTCTTTGAAGGAGGAGTTCTGACCGGCAGAGAGCGTTACACCCGTCGATACAAAGCCGCCAAGGACATTATAGTGACTGCATCCACTATCATCCTAAACCGGGTCCACATGGTCGAATACCAACTTCCTAATGGCAAGACTAAGCAAGTTGCTGTTAAAGACTTCTCCAGAAACTATAGTTTTCTCGAGGAGTATAACACATGGAGCACGGATAAAAAGAAAGAGTTCTGGCAAGCAAAGGATGGGAGCTGGATTGAGGTCCAAATTGACATCACTTCAATCGGAGGAACTAGTAAGGCCAACCCTGTGGTCGAAATGCTGCGAAAACTTGGTCCCGAGGCATATCACAATGCACAGTTTATCTTCGTCAGTCTGATCTGGCCGACTGCTCCCAAGAAGGTGGATTCTGTCGCCTTCCTTCCTCTAGGCACTCAAGTCATCGATTCCGACTCACCCCCGATCGACTTCAACGCTCACCAAGGCTTGGTGTTCCTTTCCGCTCTTGCCAAAGAGATCGAGGAAATCAAGACTATCAAAACAATGGGTGTCATCATTCGCACACCGGCACCGGACGCGACTCTGATTTCCCTTTCCCAATTACTCCATGCGCTGCCTTTCTGTGAGCTCAGTTTTAAGAAGTGGGGACTGTGGTCGCAACCAAAGTCCTTTATGCAGGCTATTCGCCTCGGTCGGGACTCAGAAACACTTCTCAATTGCGAGTGGCAGAAGATCTGCCAGGCGGAATGGGAGAAGAATCGTCTGCAAGAGGCTCTTTATGAAGAATACCTCAGCAGTGTGGTTCGAGTCACGCCAAGTCTCGACCCCACAGTTCACTCATATCCTCTGAAGGGATAGTCGTGTACTCTGGTATTCAATCCATTTCATTATGGGAGGAAGCATTATACTCTAGTGGCAATATTATCTAGTGGGTTTGGTGTATCTTCGCCGTTTGGTATTCGTCTTGGGGCGTTGCTCCCATGCCCTGTGCTCAGCTCATGGAAGTCCTATCGCTGGACTTGGGCATAACTTTTCTTCTTGGTGTACATAAATAGGAAGCAAATAAAAAGCCATTTGTAAATCTATGGCTCTAATAACACAATCAACGATTGAGAAGCAATCTTCTTATGATACTAGCGTTCATCTGCAGTGACTCTTGCTCTGTCTGCCACCGCCATGTCGAGGGACAGCTACATAGGTAATAGCAAATCCTTATGGACAAAATTCTGTCTGGCGACACTACTTAAATCAATTTCTTTCCTTTGAAAGTTACAATTCATTCTTATCCCCAACGGTCCCCAAACTATAAAGATCTCAAGAATTGCATAGTTTCAGCTTTCGCTAAATCAAAATTGCCAACACATCAAAGTACTGGTCTCAAGTTCAATGCACACAGAATAACTTGGGTAATTCAATGAGCCCTTGAAGTTACACGTTTTGAGCTCGTTATATGGCGTGATCTTCAAAGACATAGCAGAAGTGAATGGACCATTGTCGAGCAGATAATGGCATCATTAGCCTAGCTTAGCGCGAACTTCGGAACGTACCTCGACTATAAAAAGGCTTTTGGATCCCCAAACTTACTAATTTAACATCAACTCCACCCTTTCAGAAAAGGGACTCGTGTTCGACCCTCAACTTGTATTGCCTAGTGCCCGTACTTTCTATCAAGGATTACCTCACACAGAAACAACCCCAACGTTGTCTGGTACGTGTCTTAACTCTCTTTTTTGGCATCGGATATTTTCCTTTCGTCTCAAACTTGGCACTCAGGATATCCTTCAGCTCACTTCTCATGTACTGACTGTAAATCGTAGCAACTTCAAATATTTACACGATGCCTCCTCCAAAGAACCTCCAGCGTACCGGCAATGGCCGGGGATTTCGGTTTGGGCCCCAGGCCGAGCAAGTTCGATCCGAAGCGGCCAAATTGGCTAAGAGTGTCCATATCAGCCAGACAGCTGCTGCTGCAACATACTCCAACGTGTCAACTCCCAATGTGAAGGTGCCACAGCCAGTGCCTATAACTCGGGCCTCTATCAGCGGTCCAGCCAAAAACACATACTTGGAATACAAGACCGACGCTCCAGCATACGCAGAAGCAACTGGTCGTGAACGTATCATTCGCCGAGACGCGAGCAAGAAAGACATTGTCATTACGGCAACAACTATCGAGAAGAACCGAGCCCATCAAGCCGAGTTCAAATTCTCTAACGGAAACACTAAATTCTTCAACACCTCCAAGTTCGAGAATGACAAGTCTGAGTTTCCCAAATCATACAAGGCTATGTCTCCGGAAGAGAAAAAGGCTTTCTGGGAGGAACAATGGGTCGAGATCATTGTCGACATTGGAGCTATCGAGATTGCCACTGACGCTGGTGACGAGTTTCCTTCTGTGATCGCAATGATGAGCAAGCTCGGCCCTGAGCTCTTCCACTGCCATTTTATTTTCGTCACCTTGGTGTTCTCAAACGAACCTGTCGATGAACAATGGATTACTTTTGCTGGCCCCGAGCCCTTCGCTGAGCCACTCGATCCTCGTTCCCCCGCGGTTGACTTCGAAAGTTTGCCAACGTTGTCGTTCGTTGCGAAGCTGGTCAAGGAACTCCAGAATTTCCGATCCCCAAGAAAGGCTGGAGTTGTTCTCAAGACTCCGAAGAATGAGGAGCTGCAAATCTCGTGGTTCCAGTTACAGCATGTGCTGCCGTTTTACTCATGGTGGTTCAAGCACTGGAATCTTCTCGCTCAACCCACAGGCGAAACTCCAGCACACCACCGCGCACTCTTCATTGACCACTCGGCCATCGAGTTGTTGAACTCGGAGGCCAAGAAAGTCCGGGACATTGAGCGGCAGAAGGAGAGAGCCAAGCCTTGCGATGAGTGGATCGTTATCAAAACCCAGTTTAGCGATTATGGCAAGAAGTGATGGCAATTGACCCTTGGTGAAATTTCGACTTTGACTTGGTTATTTGGACTGTATATTTTGGAATCTTGAACTGAAGAGCTGAAGCTCTACTACTACCAAAATTTGGGGGGCCTCCTTCTCAAAATATGGCATTGGGATCCTATTGTACTTTAGTTTTCTTAGTAGACTCTCAAAAATCTACCTTGACATCTTACCTTAACTTGCCGCTCCTTTACCATTGAATGTAGCAACGCCGAGAAGACCCTATGCGAGCTTCCGAAGGGTGAGCACGGGAAAATATTTCAAAACTTGTATAGTGGTATGCTCTCATTGAATGATCATCGTCCGGCTCGCAAATTTGCCATGTCACCAAAAACCTAGATACTTTGGTTAATATTGAATCCCGTGCAAACAACCGAAAGACAACTGATACTTTGAAACACTTTCCTGGATGCAGTGTATTAAACGTCATAGAGTTTGCTGAGTGAGAATTTAAGAAATCGACAGTTCCCGTTCGTAAGGCAGCGTTTCAATATCTTCGCATGAGTCTGAAATGGGGCTAAACCACATACAAGTCATATGAAGCAGCAAAGCTTTCTACTCTATTAAGAGTCAAGTGTCTTGGCACCATGTCTTGTTATTAGACCAAGGAGTCATAGTGGCAATTATGAGTCCACTGCATCATTTGCTCGTAAGAATCGTCTTCCTTTCCTCTACTACCTCAAAATCGGAAATTCCCCAAACACAAGAATGGCCGCCCAATTTCAAGTCTAGATTCACTTTTCAAAAGTCATCGGTTTCAAACTAGCAGCCGTGTTACATCCTGACCTCGCCCATATTCTTATCCAAAAGGTCTCTATTGGCGAGTCTATCGGCAGCTTTTGAATACCAATCTTTTGATCTGGGACGTCACAATACATTCACTGTGCAAATTCGAACCCCAAATCAGATATATAAGCCTATAAAGTATCCAGGCAATTCACAATCTACGGTTTATTTCTCAAAATGAGCAGTGGGAAGAACCAATCCCCTCTTAAACATCTTTTTAGTCCAGGCCGCGATTTATCCTCAGCCCTTATGCCAAACTTTCAAAACTCGTCATTGACCGGATCGCAAATCATGGGTCGCCATGGGACTCTGGAAATAGATGGAAGCATGGGTGCTCAGAATTCTGAAAATACAACAATCCTCTCGCAAAGTTTAGCTCACTGCATGCAGTCTCTTGATATTGGTCCGCCGGATCCGAAGCCATTCAATCCTCCCACTGGCCCAAGAAATCGTCAACACAGTCTATCAGGTTATAAGAAACACACACCGTCGACACAATCTTCATCTTCAACATTAGAATCAGATGCGTCGACTTCTTCTCCATTGACGCCGCGAACTTGGCTTGTGTATCGACCTGATAAGGCCAGGAAGAATGTCATCATCACTGCATCGGGTATCAAGCACAATATAGCTCAGATGCAAGATGTCATCAATGCCGATGGATCAAGAAGTCAGGTGGAACTGGATACCTATAAAGATGGACAATACGACTTATTGCAGGATCTTGCAAGGATGGGTGCTTCGGCCGCAAAATTTTGGGCCAGGAATTCGGTCGAGATCAGCATTGACATGAGAACTTTTGTTGTTGCCGAGAATAGTCCAACTGTACTGGAGCAGTTGGACAAGCTGGGAACAACTCAATTTTGCGATCACGCTCAACAGGTGTACATCAACTTGGATTATCCTACCCCGCCGCCCGTCAGTCCCACCGAACTTGTCAAATACTCAGGCAAGCCAAAAGCTGTTCCTCGCCCTCAGGATTGCACACCCATCGACGTTAATACTCCGGCAGTTATCTTCATGACAAAACTTATCTGCCGCATTGTCAAGCTCAAGTCTCTCAATCGACTCGTCGTTACTCTGCGGACCCCACTTACCTCCGAGACGTCAATCACTGCCGAGCAGCTCAACTACGTGGTCCCGTTCATGATGCTGGAGGACTGGACCTTGTACTGGCAGGCTGTGTATCTCAAGACCCCGCAGATCATCCCGCACAAGTCTTGGGCTACTAGATACTTGGGAGCACAGTGGTTGAAAGTTCATGAGGAGTTTGCTAAGACGTGGGAAGAGGTCAAGACGGAGTATGATGCTCAGTTTCCTGTGAAGGCGACCCAGCTTCCTCAAGGTGCGAAGGGAAGAGGCAAGGGGAAGAGGCGGGCTGAGGAAAAACGAGAGGGAAAATGACGTAAGGCTGAAGATTGTTGCCAGGATCGCCATCTCGACTTTATTGATGGGTTTTCTTTGCACATTTCTCCTTTTCCGGTGTTCATGTGGTGGAGCTTTCGCATATCATGGGGATTTTCGATGCATTTCCGGCGTTCCTATTCTCGGGTTTATTTTCACCAGCGAAGCAAGAGGTTTCATGGGAGGGTCGGTATTGCATTGCAGGCGTTCGCTTCTTCTCGGGTTCGCGATAGTATAGAAAATATAACTCGCAGTTCTGCCGCGAACATTGCAGATTTTGAAAGTGAAAACAAATTCAGATTCAGGGACTGAATACGCCTCCACCCAAGAGATCGAACATAGTTCGAGATTAGCTGAATTAAAGACACTCCAGGCAATTTGCCGGCGAGTCCAACTCGTACTAGCTAGAATTTCCAGTGTTGTTCTTCCCTTCTTCGTCTCCTTCCAACCCCGCAAAATTTGTGCGAGGGGTATCGACGACATTCTCAGCTTGCTGGTGTATTCGTTTCTTGGGTTTCTTTTGCTGTAGACCAAATTCTCCAAAGCCGACGTGAACCATCTTCTCTTTCGTTGGTGTCTTTATGGAGGAGTTCAAAGCGTCAAGCGCCGCCTCTGCATCCTTCCTGCTCAGGCTCGATTGTTTTGTCACGGCTTCCGATTTGTCCATTCTGAGGTTGGCGACTGATGCAATGACTCAATGGGAACTGAATGATTGATGTTGTTGTGGAATCAGAAGTCTTGGACTTCTTCTGGTTTGCCTCAGCAGCTGGTTAGCATTTGTATTTCACAGTTTGAACGATTGCGGGAGGGAAAGCTCACGGGGGTTGTTGAACTGTCCCGTCCGTCAACTTGTCAGTACTTCAGAAATTATGATCTTCGGAAGAAAGACAACGAAGACCTTATATACGAGTGCTGAGGGTTGCTTGGATTCTAAATTACAAATAGGGGGGCGAATCACATGACTCGCTTGCCGCCACATTTCACACCGTCAGCTCCTGTTTCGAAAGATGAACAAACCTTCGTAATGTGAGACTAAGCATTAGAATAAGTGACCCCAAGATTACACAGCCACCAGTCAGATTTTACGATGATGCTTTGCCCTGTGCCGCCTTACTTTTACACTCTCTGACGATGAATGTCCTGAATCCTTTGGATGAAAGTACATCCCTGCTCGTTCGGTTTGACATTCTAATGATTGCGTTTCGAATTCTTCAGCTATTTCCCATACCAACTCGAAAGGTTTCAGCACTACGAAACCTTTTTCTGGCAGGTTGGACAAGAGCGAGGATTTAGGTCTCCAGGGGCCTCTGACTATCTACAGCCGGAAACCTCGGGGAAAATGACGGAGCAGTCCAAGAAATCAAAGATTTTGGGCCTCATTCTATCTCGAGCCCTCGCTGGCTTGCCGCTGGCGTGGGCTCTCGATCCCACGCGCCCGGCGCCTTCTAAAACCCAGACAATAACAACTTTTAGGTGAAATAGTGCGGAAATCATCTTCCAATTTTGAAATTTGCTGAAAGTAATAGATTATATATGAATATTCAATAGTATAGCGAATGACCGTAACTCCAGACACGTGTTCAGCAGAATTCGACAGTTGGCCTAGCGGATCGTTTTCAAGTCATCGGCGTATATTTGATACGTTTGATTACTTTAAGCTTCTCGAGACTATCAATATTCTTTCCTGTAGTGTTGACAAAGACCGAGACGAAAAAGGGTTGTCACATGACTCAACCCCCATTTCTGTCCCCCTTTTGTCCCCCTTTGTAGTATGCTGGCCTTGAAGTGGTCCCCAATACTGAAAATAACCTGAGCTTCAAGCCTAATTACCCAACCGCTGCATTTCTAACTTTTGGCCAGAGACTACTCGTACAGATAAAGTATTCCGGTCGTTTTTATGTCTTTGATCAAAATAGCTCCGAATTTCATTTAATACTCTTCCAATGTGATATATCTTGTATTTACTAGTCAGTAATGTTTGGATATACAGAATATTATAATAGGTTTCACACTTGCCTTGATAAAATATGATATACCAGTATTTTCGATGGCTGGTTGCACCACTCCGTCGAGTGGGCGGACGGAACCAAAAAGGTCAATGAAGGGTCCGCGCACCCCTTCTGCTCTTGAAAAGTTGAGGTCCTGGTGTTCCTCAGCTGACTTCCAAGTGCAGCCTGCACGTAACGTAACAAGAAGGGCAAATCATCCGATTCACAAGGTCTCCAAAAATGTTACACAAAGACGACTTCCAAGCCAAGCCGTCGCGACTTTAACCAAGTCTCGTTATGGATTTATTTTGGGAAATCCGCTCTGCAAAGATTTCGCAGCCATGCGTCATTCACGTTTGTGGTGGATTGCAGGTGCATGGAGCCTGGGATTAAAGAGTGCGGAGCGTGCATAGATTGCGACGCATGAAGAAGTTGATGAACGCTCAGAGAGCCAAGCTTCCTTACCGTGAGCTAAGAGTCCTTACCGGGGAAGATAATCGGCCACACAGCGTTGGATCTCATCCCGGTTGGCCATGCGGCGGCATTTATCCGCGAGCTGAGCCATAGAACAGGCAATCCGCACCACCAAAACCGAGCTCTGAGGATTTTTGGCTCCAGCCACCCGAATAGTTCTTCAGGAACGGGCGGTCGCAATGACGAAAATCTAAAAGTAGAGGACTCTTCAGTGACCAGGATTTTCGCTGTTTTGTTACTAACAGGATACCTTATTCTTAGCTATTCAGCGTGATTTCGGTAAGTTACCTACCTAGTAACCAGGTGTTGCAGGGACAGCATATGTCGTGCAGGGGCCACGGCTTGAAATTTTAGCGATCGCTACCCTACGAGAGCATATAAGCCTGCCCTGCCCCGCACCCCCATATCCTGTCAGATGTGACTGAATAGGCTGTTGCCCCCAGGATTTCTCACACTACGACAAGCCTTCATCATCAACATGGAGGAAGATCGCTATGCTATCACTATTGCCATGGGCATCTTCATGGCCATCATTGCAACAGTAGCTGTGCTGCTGCGTTTTGAGGCTCGTCGTATCCGCAAAGCAGGGTACAAAACGGATGATTGGCTTGTTGTTGCAGCGTTGGTATGTTGCTCAAGTGAGACAGAAGGTCGGACTTCACTGACGTCAAACAGATTTGTTTAATCGGCCAGTGCATTTGCAACCTATACGGTTAGCAATTCTCTAATTCCAAATCTTGAAGTAAACTAATTTATTGTGTAGGAGCGTTTGTCGGGAAAATGGGCACTCATAATTCACTCTCAAAAACTACACCAAAACAAGTCCTAACAGATCGAGCACTTGTTCGGTCCAAGGTACGTATTGAACTTATATACGACGATCAATTACTCATACGGTGCACATTACAGGTCATCTGGGTACTTCAACTCTTGACTACACTTGGGCCGGGCTTCACACGCACTAGCATTATGTTTCTCTACCGCAGAATCTTCGTTGGCAGAGTTACCCACATTAACATTTGGGTTTTTATCGCAATAAATATAATATGGACTATAGGTTTCTTCTTCGGTAATCTACGTAAGTGGCCCCCTCGTCCCTTCCCCGGCAGGGTCCTGACTGTAACTTTAGTTGGCTGTTTACCAATTCAAGGCAACTGGTACCCTGACCCCAACGGAAAATGCATCGACTTCATCAAATTCTATAAATCAATGGTTGTATCTGACGTGATACTGGATGGACTTGTCTTGATAATTCCCTGGTATCCTGTATACCGATTGCAGATGGGAATCCGACAAAAGATGACGGTTCTGGGCATTTTTCTGCTCGGCGGCTTCGTCGTTCTTTCAGGAATATTCCGTGTTATTGCTATGTTTGATGCCATGAAACCGGATCCAGATCGAACATATGCACGAGCACCAGCATTCTACTGGGCTACAATTGAAGTCGGAGTCGGTATCGTCAGCGCTTGCCTTCCAACTATGCGACCCCTCATCAGCAAATCTGGACCAGAATCCATTCTTCGTAGCTTTTCAAGAAAGCTCAGCACCTCCTTTTCGAGGACCAAGCTTTCTCAAGACTATACCATGGACAATCGTAGTGCAGCAAGCGAAGCTGGCATTGTTTCATCTGTTCAATCTTCGAGAGGAGAAAAGACGCACATTTACGACGGACCACAAGCCTCGAATTTTCAGCAACAGACCAGAATTGAAGCTGCCGAGAATCACCACCCTTATGAAGCTTTCGATGGCATTAGAGTTGAACGGAACGTGCACCATAACGCGCAGAACCGCGGGCTATGATTTGCAGACTGATGGAGAATGAAAATGGGCCGTTTTGGGAGGGCAAAGATCTGGATCGAAATACCACCTGTGCGTACTGTATCGAATTTTAGGCTCATGAGTATATATTCGTGTTTTACATGGAATGAATCAAAAACACAATGCATACAGTTGTGATAATAATATGCACACCTCTATTGTTTTTAGTATTTTGAACGTCCTTGCTTAGCCACTTTCGCCACGGCTACCTACTTTTCAAATCCGATCTATTAGCATTGATCGAGCCAAAAGTAGGAGGGTGACCCCAAGAACATTAAGGTTCTGTATTTTTACTTGGGATAACATGTACTCTAGTTTTGGGAAACCTGTCCAAATACTATGTCTTGCATACCTATGTGTTTTAGTGGGTTGCAGCACCCTAGCCTGTGGAACTGCCCGATAGGCCCTATCAAACGAGCTCCCGGAGAGTCTTCACCCTATCCCGATTTGCAGGGCTTATATTTGATGCCAAGGTTTAGATTTCCCGCCGAGCTTTTTGGTCACGATCTGCATTTACTGAAACGGATAATAACCCGGTCAAAATGAGGCGCATGCATCGGGGTATGGGTCCACACTTAATCCCAGTCACCTCCACAGCGATTGTCGTGTCTCCGCATGGCTCATCCAATGATTCAGACCTGGTTGAATTGCTTGCTCAGCCTATGGATGATCCTCGTATCGTGTGAGCCGGAGAACGTTGCAAAGAAGATGTTATAGGTCAGCTCGGTACTCGACAGCCAAGGTTTGATTTTGTTGGATGGACCTCTCCGACAAAGGCCGACATAGCACGTTTTCTGTGCGACAAGAACCAGGCTCCAACCTTGGAGCGCAAGGTCGAAACCCCCATATCCACACATCCTCCCGATTGAGGCTCTGGTCCGCCTTGCTTGTCTCTTCCATTGCGTAAAGGATCCCTCCAAGACGGGGCAGGGTATCTGCTGGCCCAGAAGCCTACGGGAGTCCATTAGCCAAACACCACGAAGCGAACTCGTGGCGGGCTTAGAGCAATAGAGGGGTTATCTGTCAGTCTCTATTACTGATCAGATATTCAACAAGTTTGAAACTCTTGATTTCAGCTTTGCTTGGAAATAGTACTCCATCACCTCAACTTGAGTTCGTGATGGCCTCATCGAGAATATTGGAGCTCGCCAAGAAAATCAGCGACTCGACTTCAATCGTTCACAACCATCTGGAGTCAAACAAGTTACCGTTTCCGTCATTCAGTCCTGATTTTACAGAGCCATTACCTGAAGAGTTGTCGAAGGCTCAGGATGCCATTCTTGACGCAACCGCGGAGCTGCATGATCTGCTCATGCCACCGATTAGCGCTCTACATATTAACGGGAATGTGAGTTCACATTTTCCCTAGAATCTTCTGAATAGAGAGAGAAGGTGAGATCTCATGAACTCAATAGGCACAAAACTTAGTAAGCATGAACGCCATTCGGCGTTTCGATCTTGCCAACAGCTTTGCTCCTGAAGACGAAGCTTCTTTCGCTCATATTGCAAACTACGCCGGACTCAGTGAATCAACCACAAAAAGTCTACTCCGTCATGCAATGACTATGCGGATATTCTGTGAGCCCAGGAAGGGAATGGTCGCCCATACGTCACGTTCTATACTATTCAGAGAGCCACAAATTCAAAATTTCATTGGCACAGGGTTAGAAGAGATGACTCCTGCTGCTTTGAAAGTAAGTCCTATCTGAAAGTCAAAACTCGAAATTGAGAACAATCTGCTAAATTATTCAGACTATAGACGCGCTTCAAAAATGGCCGATGTCAGAAGAGCCTGCAGAGACGGTGAGACTGCATGAAATCTCTTCCATGATTCATTCTAACATGGTCTAAATTTGACAGGGGTTCGCTCTTGCTAACAATACTGACAAGCCAATATATGAGGTCTTAGGGGATGATCCGACCCGTGCACAACGTTTCGCTGACACTATGAACGTGTTCACCTCTAGGAAGGGCTTCGAACCTTCCCATGTGATCAATGGTTTTGATTGGCAAGGCCTTGGAAATGCAACAGTCGTTGATATTGGCGGCTCACGTGGACACATCAGCCTCGCTCTTGCAGCCCAATTTGAATCCCTCAAGTTTGTAGTTCAGGACTTCGCAGCTACTATCGAAGGTGCTCAGAATGAGGTGCCTGATTCAGTTGCGAATCGAGTTAGTTTTATGGCGTATGACATCTTTAGCGAGCAGAAGGTGGCAGCAGAGGTCTACTACTACCGCTGGATATTCCATAACTGGTCGGATAAATATTCGATCAAGATTTTGAGATCCCTCATCCCTGCTCTGAAGCCAGGTGTGCGGATCATCATCAACGATGTGTGTATGCCTGAGCCTGGAACTACAGCTGCATGGAGAGAGAAGGAGCTTAGGTAGGTGAAATGACTTGCACGTTTGGCGAGGCTTACAATGATTAGAACTTTTGACTTGGGGATGATCGCAATTCTCAATGGCCGGGAGCGTGATCTTGACGAATGGAAATCCTTGTTCGAACGTGCGGATCCACGATTTTCATTTGAAGGAGTAACTCAACTTGAAGGGTCAAACTTGGCCATGATCACAGCATCTTGGATGGGTTAAGAGGTATTCAAGGTTTTATGTGATAGTCATCCATGGATGGGGCAACTGCAAGACGGAGAGGGCTTGTGTCAAGCTAGTCGTTCGACGGGTGATTTGAGTTGAAAAACTATCATTGACTACTATTCTCATATGGCAGTCCACTTTCAATTCTTACTGCCCCGTAGATTCCAGTTATGTCAGCCTTTCCGCCCTTCTGTTCCTCCACCACTTTTAAATGCTCGATAGCAACCTCATATCCTTTGACTGACGCGCCGCTTGACCTGGCCAGCTCCAAGACATGTGAAGTGAGACTTCGCGCTTTTGAAACTTCGACCATTGGCTACCAGGGTTCATTATCAGTGACCACAAATAAAAGTTTCGATATTCATTCAGCACTTACCGCGTCTTGGTAATACCCACCACTCAACATTCGCTGGTTATAGATAGCATGGGGCGGCCGGGGAAATAGTTCATCCATCAACTTCTTCATATTTTGAGTCCCAAGTCCACATTTCTCCGAGAACACATTTACTTCAGCCACTTGCTCCATCGTCGTCATGATAAGGACGTTGCCCATTAGCTTGAGAAGAGATGCTTTCCCTGGCTCCTCGCCGCTGAGATCAATAATTGATTGTCCAACACTGCTTCTTCATTAGGATGACCGCAAGACTGAAGAGGAGCTGAGGCGTCTGAAAATCGAGATAGACTTACACTCCCACAACATAAGGTTTAATGCGCTCAACTGATTCTGGTGCTCCAGCTGCAATGCACACGAGCAATCGACGCGCTGCCATTGTGGGCTCTCCCATGACTAGACATCACATGACTAAGCAGTTGTGCTTTGCTGAACAAGTCGGAAAGATCCACGAATACGTACCTGGCATGGCTAAAAATTGACCTCCAGCATCCAACACTTGTCTGGCGATCAGGTTGGTAGCGTCGGGTGTGATTGATGAACTTTCAACAAACAATTTGCCGCTGATATTCGTTTTGAGTATCTCTTGAAAAGTAGATTCCACCGCTTCTTCATCTTGAAGACATGACCAGACTATGTCAGAGCCCTGGACAGCTTCTTCGATCGTGTCAGCTACATTAGATTGTCCAATGAGGGCGCTGTGTTCGACAGCATGACTTTTAGTACGATTGTATATTGTCAAGGGCTTGTCTAAGTTTCCATAGAGGACAAGATTTTGGGTCATAGCCTGCTTACTTAGCTTGGTCAGTGGGAGCTGATTGACACTAGAACGCACCTTGCCCATACCGCCCATCCCTAAAAATGCGAATCTGGGGGCCATGACGTCTGGAAATTTTTTCTCGAAGTCCGAAACGTTTTTGCCCAACCAAAGACCAAGGAGAAATGAAAATAATAATAATGTAATTGAGGTGAGGAAGTTTCGACTCGGACTTAGGGCTGTTTGACACCTGGGGCTGTATTTCAGTAAATACTTGGCAGTAGCAGTGTCTCTAGCAGCTACAGAGGTCCTGGCTAAAAGTCCTTGTAGTCGGTTTTCGAGCGCTGGCTCCACTTCAGCATACTGTGGCGCCTTCAATCACAGTCCTACCTTCGATCGTTCCCGGCATGCCAGACAGGCATCAAGCGGTCGCTCTACTGTACTTTCAGGCCGATTAGTCTGGAAATTAGCTATTGATACCCTGAAATTTTAGCGACATATCGCTAATCTATAGCAGACGCAGACCTAAGTCTTCAAACTTTAATATTCTACGCCAAGCTCGTTCATGCTCCTGCACGGACGCAATATTCTCAGGGAGGCGTAGTAAACTCGTAAGCTTCTGTATTCTCAGGCCACAGCGACTGCAGCGTTGGAGCGGGAGCGGAGTTGCAGTTCAGCGAGCCACCTACGCTTAGTGGGGCTGACGTTACAGGGGCCTTCGGGGGCTCGATGGCTTTACTCGTTAGGTTGTCAAAACCCTGGTGACCTCAGCCCTGAAGCTGGCTGCAAGAGTACGGCGCTGTCTTTAAATCTCTCTCGGAAACCACACAGATCTTCCAGGCCTGAGGCGACTAGTGTACTGGATTTATTACAGCCGTAATTCAGCCTAACCGCACGCGTACCTAGCACCGATTGCGTGCGGATCCTACCTTGTCACCAGTGAACGACCGTTGAAGATATCCGGTTGTTCCACCGGCATGTACCAAAAGCCACAGACTCATGCTCGAGAATACTGGGCAACAACAGGGTAGGACCTGGGGCCTCAAAACCCATGCAAGGCCGGACACTCTTACCCGACTCGTACTGCCCCTTCCCCCCAGTGACTACATCTGTGGGATATTCTTACTGTATGCCTGGTAGCTTTGCTTCTGATTTACAAGCACAACAGTGCCTGAATCGGTCGTATCGGGGCAGTATTGGTGGTGGGCACAGCAGTGTCGTGTCGCCTATAATGGAGCTCGAATTCTCCATGGATACCGGGTTTCTCGTCTGGTACTTCGGGTTCGAGACAACATTCGTAAAAGGAGGAAAATATCACACGTGACTTCACTTGATCTATATACCTTAGCAACGATCAAGAGGCGTCCATGACGAGCTGAATAACGCCTGGTTTACCGCGGGTGGGGTAAGTCTGACTCTTTCAACTTCCGTATATGAAGATTTGCTGATCTACTAGACTCAGGATATACCGCTGGGAGCTGATCAGAGCGCCAAACGCGGCGATTTACAGTCTGCGTCGGATCAACTACCACTGTTTTCACGTCAAACCCCGCCCATATTTGCACATACATCGTTAAGATGTCTTTCCAAAATCTGCGAAAGCTCTTAGAGTCAAGATCAGATAACTATGGCACGAGCAAAGTCATCTCCTATCCTCTAGGTGATACCGAAATCCCGAGGGTGATCACCTATTCCGAGATCCTACGGGAAGCTCGGTTTAAAAGCGACATCCTGCGCTCTCTGGACAACGTTCAAGCAGGAAGAGTGATCCTGCTTCACTTGAGCAATCATCTGAGTGGGATCATCTGGTTCTGGGCAGCTCTCTATGCAGGATGTCTACCAGCCATGTCCACTCCGTTCTCAAACAACCCAGACGACCGACTCCGTCATATTGAGCATCTGTCAAAGATGCTTAATGATCCCTTGGTCATCACGAGCGAGAGTTCATTGGATCAATTTTCCGGCCAGCAGTCTCTTCAACCCATAACAGTTGAAGCCCTCGAAACCTTGGAATTGGCAAATCGTGGTGCTAAGCCCTCGCAAGATCTCGAAGCCCAATCTCACCCTGTCCATCCAAATACAATTCTCGAGGAGCCACTTCCCGAAGATACAGCATTACTCATGCTCACGTCCGGAAGCACAGGCAACGCCAAAGCAGTATGCTTGAGCCATGGCCAAATATTAGCTGCAGTAGCTGGCAAGGCTTCCGTTATCCAGCTACCTAGTGATGGATCATTCTTTAACTGGATCGGTTTAGATCATGTCGCGAGCATGGTTGAGATTCATCTACAGGCTTTATTTGTTGGCGTTGACCAAGTTCATGTCCATGCCGCGGATATTATTGCAAAGCCAGTGGAGTTTCTCCGTCTCGTCGACAAACACCGCGTTTCCAGAACATTTGCTCCTAACTTCTTCCTTGCGAGACTACAAAGTGTACTGGAAAACTCTGATGTGCCTCGACATTGGGACTTTACTTGCCTTCGGTATCTGGCATCTGGTGGTGAGGCAAATGTGACGGAGACTTGCGCTGCTGTGACCAGACTTCTTACGAAATATGGAGCTCCAGCGAGAACGATAGTTCCAGGCTTTGGCATGACAGAGACCTGTGCTGGGTCGATTTTCAATACCAGTTGCCCGAAGGACGACATCGAAAACGGCCTGGAATTCGCTTCTGTGGGCCATTGCATGCCCGGCGTGGAAATGCGGATCACCGCATTTTCAGATCACCCAACGCCCCTGGGAGTAAATGAAGTCGGAGATCTCGAAGTGACAGGCCCAGTGGTGTTTAAGAAATACTTCAACAATGAAACAGCGACTGCGGATGCATTCACAGAAGATGGGTGGTTTAAAACTGGTGATCGCGCTCTCATCGACTCGTCCGGGCGCCTCAATCTCATGGGGCGGACGAAAGACACACTGATCATCAATGGAGTGAAGTACGATCCCAAAGCAATCGAATCAGCCATTGAAGATGCGCAAATTGCCGGCATAAAAAACACCTTCACAGCTTGCTTCTCCTCACTGCGCTCTGGATTACAAACTGAGAAAGTTTATGTGGTATACTTACCAACCTATCCCCCCGACGACACAACTGCTCACATGAACACTTTGAATGAAATCATTAGAGTGGTAATGATGCAATGTGGAGCACGGCCGGAAGCTTTTCCCCTAGATACAGCAATTCTTCAAAAATCTACTCTAGGAAAGTTGTCTCGTACGAAGATTAAGCAGGCATTTGAGCGGGGAGAATATGCGACCTATGAGGAATCTAGCAGACGGAGAATAGCAATTCAAAGGACTTTGCGCAATCAGACACCGGCGAATCAAACAGAGGAGCTTCTCCTCAAAGTATTCTCCAATGCGCTCAATATCCACGACGAAAACTTCGATGTCACAACTCCAATCTTTGAAACAGGCATTACTTCCATAGAGCTGATTAGTCTGAAGCGCAATATCGAAGAACACCTTGATCTACCCTCACCAATTCCAATCATAACTCTCATGGCCAATCCCACGGTCAGATCCCTCGTTGCTGCACTCCAACAGTCCTCGAAGCCAAAGTACGAGCCGGTCGTTACTCTCCAACCGCACGGCACCAAACAGCCCCTTTGGCTTGTACATCCTGGCGTCGGCGAGGTTCTCGTCTTTTTCAACCTCGCAAAGTACTTTCCCGACCGCCCAATCTATGCCTTCCGCGCTCGAGGCTTCAATGAGAACGAGTCCTACTTCACTGGCATCGACGACGCAATAACAACTTATCATGCCGCCATCAAACAGCGTCAGCCTCAAGGACCTTACTTGCTTGCCGGGTATAGCTATGGCTCCATGCTAGCATTCGAAACCGCCAAGATTCTGGAAAGCAACGGGGACGAAGTTGGCTTCTTAGGAGTTTTTAATCTACCACCGCATATCAAATCCCGTATGCGACAGCTGGACTGGGTAGAATGTATCCTACATCTTTCTTACTTCCTCGACCTTATATCCGAAGCTCAGTCCCGTGAGCTAGCCGCAGAACTACATGGCTCCCCCCGAGAAAATGTACTTGCCAACGTTCTCACTCAAGCAGACCCTCGTCGCCTTGCAGAATTATCCTTGACTCCAATAGCGTTAGTAAATTGGGCAAACCTAGCGTACGCGTTGCAGAGTATGGCTGTGGACTACGAGCCCACGGGGGCGATAGCGAAGATGGACGTCTTTTACTGTACGCCACTAGCAGTTGTGGCTGCTTCAAGAGAGCAGTGGCTGTCGGAGCATCTAAATTTGTGGAGAGATTTCGTCAGGGACGAAGTGAAGTTTCATGAAGTTGATGGGGAGCATTATACGATGATGGGGAAGGATCATGTTCCAACTTTTCAGAAAACACTGAAGAGGGCGTTGAAAGCGAGGGGTCTTTGATTCTGGGCTCCTTCTAGTTGACTTTCTAGATTTATGTTCAATTTTTTTCATTTCCTCTTATTCATTTATTTCATTTTTGAAAGCTTTAGCGATGCGAGACTTCATTTGATACCATTCCTTCAGAAGAGGATCACCTAGTTTCTACTATATATCGATGTCATCTGATACAGCATTCATACCAATACCATTCAACCACACAACACATGAAATTACTCAGTGATTAAAACCACCTCAAAGAGAAGAAAATAAAAAAGGGCCAGACTCAGATTCGTTTTGGTCGAAACAACCCTCAACGCTTTTCAGCAATCCCACCTTGCAGTCCGCCGCGAAGTTAGGTAGGACAAGACGAATCCATCAGATGTTCAAATACGCGTCCCCGTCGTATTCAGCCCGGTCAGGGCGAAATAGTAACCCCCAGGACAGATTGATACTCCGTGGAAAATCATTGCATGTCACTCGTGCATGCGACTTCCATGCAGCAGGGGGCGGAGACCGAAGTATCTAGGTAAATATCTCATTGGCCTGCTCGGTGAACCCTTTTTTCCCCTGGGTACTGTAAACACCAGGATCAGGCATTATACGGCTTGTGTGACGTAGTAATATTGCCCTTTAATCAATGAATCCATGAATGACATTGCACAGCAGGGAAGCTGATAAGGCCACTGCACGAAATACCTCTGTAAGCCTCCCGTAAGCCATGCCTAGGTATATTAACCTTATTTCGCCGACGCCCGTGCTCCTGACTCCTGCAGCCAAACGGAAGGCTGGGCGGTACTTCAAGCACTTGGGACATGGTATCCCTTCGACAGCTCGGGCGCTTCGGCAGCAAGGATTCAGCACCGTGGGTGGGCTGATCTTGGGAACCCATTAACAGGGCTCAGTCCGCTGTAAATTTAATGAGCACTCGCTAGAATTTAGGCTTCCCAAACCTGAAACTCGCTACTATTACTCGTACAGGGCAATATCATGCCCCTCATTATGGTATGTGCACCTGCGCCCGAAGTATTCTCCGAAGGGGGAAATCGGCCAGTCTCATACTTTAGGCAGTCACTGCCAGTCAGTCATGGGTTGGTATTAGGTATCACGTTGTGGTTACACGTGGCTGCAGGTTTCGTTCGCCTAACAGACAGCCGACGTGAGTGTATCAATGATTCACCTGCGATAATCCGTAGCTGCTTTCCCAACTAGCAACTGGCTTCACTTTGCTATTGTGCCAACACTCTGATACTTGTCAACGACTCTAGAAGCTGTTACAAGATGCCATCTGCAGCCCCCGATACAGCTCCTAAGTTGGCTAGCTCGTTTACCCCTCCGCCGAACAGGTTCCAAGGTGTTGTCAGCACTGACCCCGCTGCTGAGTTCCCCGCAGAGAAAGGCCGATATGTATGTTAGATATTTTTTCTGAAGCTGCGAAAAACCAGTTGAATTTGCTGCACTTAAATGTACTTTCCACCTGTTGACAAGTGTCTAGGCTCTCTACCTCCACCTAGGCTGCCCTTGGGCACATCGAACCAACATAATCTACCAACTCAAGCACCTTGAATCCATAGTTGCCCTTAGCGTAGTCTCCATTCACCGCGATGGCTCCAACGGCTGGAACTACGACGGCACCAGCAAATCAGACGCCGTAGACCCAATCGAAGGTTTCAAGAACTTCAAGGAAATGTACGAAAAGGCGGACCCTGATTACAAAGGCAGCTACTCTGTACCTGCTCTTTGGGACCGGAAGAAGAAAACCATCGTCAATAACGACAGTGTCGGTATTATGCGTATGCTATCTACAGCGTTCGACGAGTTCTTGGATCCGGCCCTCAGGGAGGTGAATAAACTGGGCGGAGGGCTCCGTCCTGAAAAGCTGGCAAAGGAGATTGATGAGTTGGGAGGAAGAATTGAATTGGATTACAATTGGGGTACCTACATGTGCGGTATGGCTCAGTCGCAAGCGGATTATGATGAATCTATGAAGCGCTTGTTTGGGTTGTTGGGTGAGCTAGAGGAGAGGTTGGGTGGTAGCAGGTTTCTATTTGGAGATCACATCACGGAAACTGATATCAGGTAAGATCTCCATGATCATTTGAATGACTGCCAGCTAAGAGCCGGATGCAGATTCTTTACTACCTCGGTCCGATTCGACATGGCATACTACACTATCTTCATGTGCAACTGGAAGATGATCCGCTACGACTACCCAAACATTCACCGCTGGCTGAGAGAGCTTTATTATGAGGTGGATGAAGAGTCTAAGGGAGCTTTCAAGAGCACAACACACTTTGAAATTGTAAGTCAGGCTGCGATACTTGTGAAGACTGAGTTAACCTTTCTAGTTCATGGAGGGATATGCTATTTCGGCGAAGAGAATGACACTTATTCCTTGGGGACCTGCTGTTCCAATCATGCCCCTAGACGCATGAATAGGAGGGTAGAAAGATCACAAAATAAAGAATAGCATCAGTAGGCTCGAGCATAATTAAGTCTGAGCGCGAAAGTTAAATCAAAAACTGCAGTCCAAATGATAAAGTTGATGTGTGAAGTTCTTGGCCAGCCCGTAATACTTGTAAATCGTCGCCAGGACTTCGGAGGTGGGGTGTGCGGGGTGACCCTTGTCCCTGCATGAAGCCAAACTTTTGACCTCTTTATCAGTTCTTCTTGCTTTAACAAACCAACAAATTTTTCTGGCGTAATTTAATCGACCATGAACTCCCTTGAAAACCTCGAAGAACAGGTCAAAAAGCTGGCGGTAGAGACCGATGACGCCGGCCGTCGGAAGCTTTCCCTCCTCCTCAGAGATTTGTCCTACAGTCTCGAAGCGCCTAAAGATACGATCACCCGAATAGCTTCTTATGTCAGTAAACTAACAAATTTTTGCATACTGCTTGTGTACTGACACTTCAGCCCCTCCGCACCGCAGCTGTTCGCTCCGGCATCGACCTTAAATTATTCCATCGTCTAGCTGCCACGGACAAACCACTCGATATCGAATCTCTGGCCAAATATCTGGGTGTTGAAGCTTCGTTGATTGGTATGTCTTCTGGTAGATATGGTGTATAGTTGAAAAAACTGAATAGTGACAGGCCGCTACCTACGATATTTTGCTTCATTTGGAATGATCACAGAAACGAGGAATAACTTCTTCTCAGCAAATAACACTACCAAAGTACTCGCTGACCCGGGCAAGGAAGCATGCATTATTCATTTGTAAGATGAAAACCTTCTAGGTTCCTCATGATCAATCATCCATTACGCAGAATCGTTTCTCACGTTCTCAAAATAGCTTCGATACAGTCGGTCCAGTCTACCAATCCCTCCCTACTTTCCTCCGCGAAACCTCCTTTACTCAACCTTCAAACCCCTCTCAAAGTGCCTTCCAGATTGCCTACTCCACTCCCTTGACCGCCTTCGAATACTTCCCTAGTCTACCCGCCGCCTCTCTTGAAGCATTCGGCAAGTACCAGGCCTCACGAAGTGCTGATATGAGCACATGGCTCTCAGTCTATCCATTTGAAGAAGAAGCTGGTGAATGCGGAGAGGACGACGTATTATTCGTGGATCTAGGTGGTGGGATTGGACACCAATGCGTTGCTTTGAGGCAGAAGTACCCTGGAGTTAAAGGGAGAGTAATGGTACAAGACTTGGAGCATTCGATTAAGGGGAAGTTAGACCACGAAGGGGTGGAGGGGATGGTTCACGATATTTTTGAGGAGCAGCCGATTAAAGGTAAGTAGCTAAAGCATTCAAAACTGGCGGGCGGCTAAAGATTACATAGGTGCTCGATTCTACTACCTCCGCGCGGTCTTACACGACTTCCCAGATGATGCATGCCAAAAGATCCTTTCCAGAATCAAAGATGCGATGAGTGAGAAGTCACGCATTCTCATTGAAGAAATGGTGCTGCCAAACTCAGGCGTAGACTGGGCAGCAACACACACTGACCTCACCATGATGGCTTGTTTTGCTGCCAAAGAACGAACTCAGGAACAGTGGGAAAGCTTGCTTGATAGTGCCGGACTCAAGATTCAAGCTCAACGGACTTATGAGGGTGGATGGGGTGGGTATGAAGGTATTATTACAGTCGCAAAGAAGTAGTTCTAAGGGGGTGCAATGAGGCAATGAAAGTCTTATTTGAAGCCGTTGATGAAATTTCGTACCAATATACACTGCGGAAGTGTCACGTCAAAAGGGCCCTGTCAAAGCTTATAGTTTATCTGAACACAAATTTCTCGTGCCTTCAAACTTTCAACATAAAATGTCAATATTTCCCACAGCGAAAACCGGAGGGGTAAATATAAACACACACCTTACTACTACTCACGCAACTCCTTCAGCGCCGGAAAAAATAGGAGGAACCTCTCTCTCAATCCTACCCCCACCTACGTCAGGCAGCCACTTTCCCCGAGCACACATGCGGCGCAGCGCATCGACGATAATCCAGGAAGGCATACTTCGGTATACTACTAGAGTATACGAGGTACATATCGTAATCCTTGTCCATGTCTGTCTTACCGAGCGCAAATCTTACCGCAAGGATTTGGAGATCGGAGGTGCCAAGGGCGGCACGGAGACCTGGCACCTCCTGCTTTTGAATTTATGTCCGACAGGCTGGAAGAACGAGATGCAGACCACCCCCGAAGCCTCAATTTGGGCTGCCTGATGTCATGTACTGCAACCCGGAGATATTCTTACACTACACCCGATACGATTTATGCAAGGTCTTCAGCTTTGTACAGCACATGGCTTGGCTTGGCATCGTGGAGGGGTTATGAACGAGATGCAGCAACTGAGCTCTTCAGCGAGCTCTTACGCTTTAGGCTACAGTGAGGATTATTTCTTGAGTATTCCAATGTTTTGGTCACGTTATCCGTGAACTTCGTCTCTCCCATTGCTTTTGGTGAAAACTCATATTCTAGCTGTGTAGCCTGAGGTAAATCATCCCCTGAAGGGAAACGAGAGACACCAATTCATTTGGACTAAACAAATTCTGTCCACCATGGGGTCAATTTCAACAGAACAGCCCCTAGAGGCAGCGTCAGAGACACCGGAGTCAACGTACCAGATACCCAATATTCTCTTAGGAAACACAGGTTCGTTTATTTCTCCTCAAAGCTCACCAAATCTAAACATCTACAGCGAACCGTCCCCTCAAAGTAATCGTTGCAGGCTGCGGCCTCTCCGGGATCATGATGGCTTACAAAATTCAAAAGAACTGCCAAAATGTCTCTTTGACTATGTATGACAAAGAAGCCGACCTAGGAGGGACTTGGTACCTGAATCGGTATCCAGGTGCTGGTTGTGATATTCCGAGTCATGCGTACAGTTATCCATTTGCATTGAATCCGGACTGGCCTCAATATTGTTCGCATCAACCGGATATCTGGAAGTATCTGAATAAAGTTTGTGATGTTTTTGAGCTCAGGAAGTATATGCAGTTTAAGTCGAAGATTACCAGGGCAGAGTGGCTTGATGACGTTGGGAAATGGAAGATAGAAGTCACCAAGAATGTTGGTGATACGGAGCAGATATCCGAGGAGTTCTCTGATGTATTTCTGTACGCGACTGGTGCGTTAAATGGAGCGAAATGGCCCGAAGTGGAAGACTTGGATGAGTTCAAAGGGAAAATGATACACAGTTCTGCTTGGCCAGATAATTATGGCAAGGAGCAGTGGAAAGAGGAGCGGGTAGCAGTAATTGGTGTTGGTGCTAGTAGCGTTCAGATTGTATCAAACATACAGCCTCACGTTAAGAGCATGGATATATTCGTGCGAACAGGAACATGGTTTTCTCGAATCGCCGACAATTTTGGAGACTACAAGCCGTATTCGGAAGAGCAACTCACTTCTTTCAGTCACGACGCCGAAGCCCTTGTCTCTCATGCCAAAGCCATCGAAAATGATCTCAGCATCTGCCTCGACTTGCAAATCGCGGGTTCAGATATGCAAAAAGGTGCCTCGGAATGGACGAAAGCCCATATGCGGGAGCATATCAAAGATGACCGACTGTTCAATGGCTTTCTTCCCAACTTCGGCCTTGGCTGTCGTCGAATCACGCCGGCGGATCCATACATGAGAGCCATTCAAGAGCCCAACGTTACAGTTCACTTCTCCGCCGCCGCACGCTTGACCAGCGACAGTATCATTGCAGCAGACGGTACTTCAACGCCCATTGACACCATCATATGTGCTAGCGGCTTTGATACCTCATACCGACCCCGCTTCCCCATCATCGGCCGAGATGGAGTCAATCTCGCTGAGAAATGGAAGCGGCATCCGGAAGCATACCTTGGAATCACAGTTCCAGATATGCCTAACTTCTTTATGTTCATGGGCCCTTCATGGCCTGTTCACAACGGTTCCATCATGGGCCCTTTGATCGCTACAGGTGACTATGTTATTGCCGCCCTGCAGAAGATCCAGAGGGATTGCATCACCTGTCTATCCCCTAAGGCCTCTTCTACGCGTGCTTTTAACGAGCATGTCCAGAAGTTTGCAGAGAGAACGGTATGGGTCGAGAGTTGCCGCAGCTGGTTTAAGAATTCGGAGGGTAGAGTGACGGCACTGTGGCCGGGAACTGGCCTGCACTTTGTGGAAGCGTTGAGGTGGCCGCGGTGGGAGGACTATGAAATACGGCGGGAACATGATAATGAGTGGGCAGTCTTGGGGGATGGATTTTGTTGGTCGGAAAGGACTGAGGGGGTGGATAAGACGCCGTTCTTGAGTGTAGAGGCGCTGGACGAAAAGTGGAGGAAGGAGGTGTTGAATGAGGGAAGGAAAGATGAGACAGCGGAAGCAAATGGACAGGTAGATTGAACAACACTGTTGAACAAGGTCGCAGTCTTAAACAAGTTTTCCCAGTACCGTCGTGTGGACTGCCACCCTGGTATGACACTAGAAGCTTGCGGGTTGATTCTCTTTCCTGTATCAGCTTTCGCAGAGTTTGCTTTGGCTTTTCTTAAAGATGACATCTTGCTCCTGATCGATGGTTCGTTGAAGCAGGAAGGGGCGGGATCAAGGTCTGCGCGGGGTTTCTTGGAATGATCCCATTTTTCAAAACTCGAATTTCATCCTGTGTCCAGTTAGGGGCTTTCTTAATCCCCTTCGTTGTATTTAGACCTGATTTCCGCCTTTCGCGTTCATTCGTCTTGAGAAGCATGATTCATTCTCTGAGTCCTGGGGAAGTCATCTGTGGGTTGTGTTCTAAAACAATGCCCAGCTTGTCTGATGCCTTTGAATCTCATCTTCCCCTGGCGTCCACACCTACAATCTAGCTTCCAGTTCCCGCTTCGGTAATTATAGTTCTTTTCTTTCAACCCTCAGAGCATCTTTCTTCTTGTGATAGCTCAGAAATATATGAAGATCATTTTCGACGCCTCGAATCCTCCGTCCAGCCAGAAAGTCTCACGAGATGTGGCACATTCAGGATATTCGCACGTCAGCATTCCCTGCAGCAACTCGGAGTTTATGTTGTCGCGATTGGATCTTGTTGTGAGAGGATCTATCTGTACTTGAGGTTCATTCCTCGCCGTGGTCTTTGACAAATCCGTCGCATCTTAACGGCGTTGCAGTCCAAGTGACATTATCTTACCCAGCCGATCATGGCTCCAATTGCTTCCGTTTGAATGGAGCTCCCGCTTTCATAGGAAACAGAAATAGTGAGCTGTAGCGATTATGAAGAGCCTCGACGTTCGTGACCTGGTGGAGTCAGGCCGGGCCGGGGGTTCCTCGCTTAACTTCGCTTAAGATTGCAGCTTCGAAAAAAAAAGCAAAAATTTCAATCGCGAGTTGAACCCAAACATCAGAAAAAATGGCAAAAAAATTGGTAGCTTCTCTTTGATTGAGCGTGTCATCCTTAGTGCAGGGGCCATGCTAATCTTCTCTGTATCGTTTCAAATTGACCCTATGGAGTTGTTAGTAATGCGATAAACTTGGTGATCGGGACCACGTACAAATGCCCTAGAATTCGTTAGTAAATTTTCAATCATGTGATTTTGGGGTTCGGGCGAGTCTTACTTGCGGCAGATTTAGAAACTTTTATTCAAATATAAGTACCCAACCCCAAATTTGGAGCCGAGGTATTCCCACAGCTCCTCAGGCTGCCACTTCTAAAAAGCGGCACTGTTTTCGAATGTCCCACGCCGCGTAAAATATTCAAATTCGCGATATTCAGTGCCGCTTTTCTTTTTGGCCACCGCGACTCCAGCGAGCATACTTCCACTGCCCCCGAACACCGTGATACATGTTCTTCATCTCTTATTTCTTGTTCCTTGTAAAGTGCATCTTTTGTATTCCCACGTATTACTTACTCCTGGCAACTCAATGATCTCCCTGCCCAAGAATGTCCGAATTATTTTGGGACATTTTAGCCCCTCCAGGGACCTGTCTTTCGCGACCAACCCTCTTGGTAACATACAGTAAACCTCACCCAAGCCATAGACTTGGATATTTGACGGGAAGCTTACGAAGTATTCTCAAGCGGTTCCAAGTGCTACTGTACTCGGAAATTGGGAGTACCAGCACGGCTCCCAACTAGAAGTTCACGCCAGCGGCGATCTATGGTCTCCCTGGCCTTGCACATACCTTTCCGCAGCCAAGTGAAGGGAAGAAACCTTAAGAATCAGTTAGGCTGTGTTCATTTCTGAACTCTGTACCAATCGTTGATTCCTGCCATTTTCGTGTGTCTCAAATGTTCAATGCTGTCAAGTGTCGCGTCAATGGCTGCGCTGGCGTCGATTTTCCAGCGGCCGCCCGCCCCGCCCTCAGCAGGTGACCTCGAAAAACTCACATCCGCGCTGAGACGATTTACTCACATCCCGCCTCACATTCCTTCAACATCTCCTTGCATCTTTTTACCCCCTTTTTATTTATTTTTAGATTCCCCACTTGAAGCGAGAGAAAGCCAGAAAGAAAAACACTTGATAGAACCAGGTAGAGGTTGCTCACAGCTATTTTTGAATCACGACCCTCGTCATTGAGTCACGGCGGACCCCGGTGAAGCTAGAGGATATAAACTTTGCGGGGCATTGAGAGCACGCGACACAGAACTTGAGAGAACAGACCGGGGAATATGTATCCTCCTTCTCAGACTCTGAATTTGGATATCGAGGCTATTAGTGGGATTGCGGGGTTTGTTCTTTCCTTCATTTTCGCCGCATTCACGTCTTTTTTAATCTGGACTCCCTTGCTCCTCCTACAAAATGGAAATAGAGGGCTAACATGAGATAATAGATCCATCTCTATAGCATGTTGGATCGTAGTATTCTCACCTCAAATCATTGAGACTTTCAAGCGGGGGAATGCCGATGCGCTCAGTATACGGTTCATCGTCATCTGGGCTTTGGGCGATGTATTCAACGTCGTCGGCGGAATTCTCCAAGGCGTTTTACCTACCATGGTATTCTTTTTCCATTCCCATTCCTCCACCTCCCCTCCAAAAGGAAATCATGGACTAACATCATGTCAGATAATCCTAGCAATCTACTACCTCCTAGCAGACATCGTCCTCCTCTGGCAATGCTTCTACTACAAAGGCTTCACCTGGACCGACGACATCCCCTCCCCAATCACCAAACCCGCCTCCCCAGCTGATCTCGGCGAAGCCTCCGAAACAACGGGCCTTTTACATCCACCAGGTCCCGAACGTCGCGCCAGCGGCATCTCAGTCGAGCACCTCTCTCCCGCCGTCCCTCTAATCGACTCCTCTACCCCACGCAGCCCATCCCAAAAACCCACTACCCGGCTCCAAGCAACGCTTTTCAACCTAGTAGTAATCCTCATGGTCTGCATAGCCGGCGTCCTAGGGTGGTGGATATCAGAACACTCCCTCGCATCCACACCTCCCTCCCCACCCTCCTCCACCTCCTCGGACATCGAATTCTCCCTCTGGGGCCAAATATTCGGCTACATCTGCGCAGTCCTCTACCTAGGCTCCCGCCTCCCGCAAATCCAACGCAACTACCTGCGGAAATCCTGCGAAGGAATCAGCGCTCTGTTTTTCATCTTCGCATGTATAGGGAACGTGACGTATGTGTTGAGTATTTTTGCGTATGAGGCGAGGTGTGAACGGAAAGAGTGTAGGAAGGGGGAGAAGGCCGGGGTGTATGGACGGTATGTGGCGGTTAATGCTAGTTGGTTGGCGGGGAGTTTGGGGTGTGTTTTGTTGGATTTGGTTACGCTTACGCAGTTTGTGCTTTATGGGGAGGAGAGGGAGGGGGAGGTGGGGGTGGAGGGGAGGGTGGAGAATGGGGATGCGGTTGTGAATGGGAGGGGGAGGGAGGTTGATAGGCCGTTGCTTGAGAGGGAGGATTCTGGGTATCAATGAACAATTTGAGGAAATTTTGTTTGTGTTTTAGCATCTATGCATTTGAGTTGGTGGGTGGGACGGTGCATCTGGAGTTGGCGTGCTCAGGAAATCAGATAGAGATTTGGGAAATGAAAACATTTGTTATGAAGATACAACTCCAGTGATTGCTAGTATTTCACAAACTAAGACTCATCTCTCCAATGTTGTATGCCTCATATGTTTGACTACTGACTCACGGGGCTAAACCTTTGAAGGGGGGGAAACAGAGTCCAGTTTGAACATACATGTTTGCATTCATATGTACATGTATTGCAGAATATATATCTACAACATGTCTTCATTGTCATTAACATCATCCAAACCATCGCTTTCATTACCCAACCAAAATACCACGCAGCTTGCGCCGAATCCCTATCCAAATATAAACAGCTCATCTAGACATTAAAAGTGCTTCCTCCTCTTGGGTGCTGGCACTGTTCTCCTTCCCCTCGCCTTCTAGTGGATTCTGGCGATCTCCAGGTGGAGGAGTCAGGCTCTTCTCCCACTCTTGCATGATCGATGATACCGTTCGCTTGAGATTTCCTGGCGTGAGCTTGTCCAAAGCAGGCCATTGAAGATCATCGCGTTTGGAAAGTGTGTTTGCATCGCCGTTGGCAGATTGCCCAATGATTCTATTACGTGTAAGTCAAGGTTTGCGATAAGTACGTGAAATGCCATACTTGACAGCTCGATCATCTATTTTCCCACTCGAAGGCGTGGCAGGATCTTCCGAAACAGTAGTACTGCCACTCCATCTAGGCGACTTGGGAGTCGGCGAGTCCCAACTCGACCAATCATCGTCATCATCCAGTGCAGGAGCAGCTAAAGACAATGTCCTCGACTTCTTCGCAGGCGTAGGTGTTTTTGCTGCTGCTTGAGGCTCCTCGCCATCCGGCCAGAGAGAGCCAGCTGCATTCAAAAGAGCAGTATTGCCTCCGGTCAGCGAGTCCCAAGTCCGGGGCGATGATGCCCTTGGGGATTGCGTCTGCGAGTTCCCCTTCTGACTCCTGCTTTTGTCAGTACCCAACAAGCTGCTCTTGCTGCCCTTTCTGACGGGTCCTTTACTTGTGTGCTCTGAGCTGGCACGGTTCATAGTGCCGTTCACTGCTTCATCCCCCACTGTCGCTTGCCGCAGATCTTCAAGGAATGTCCAGAGGCCCGCTTTCACGTCTTCCGCTACCTGCTTCGCCCCGTGCGTCAAGCCGCCTTGATAGGATAGGGGCCTTGCTCGGTGGCTGCCGACTCTGGTGATGCCTTGGCTGGTGTCGGGCATTGTAGTGCTTCTTGGGAAGCTGCTCTGGCTCTCGCTGCTGTTCTCCCGTACTGGTGGGAAAGGTCGAGGGTAATTTGATCGCTCAGGAGATAGAAGCGACAGAGCTCGAGTATGACCGCCCGAGATGACTTTCCTTCTCGACTCCTTCGTATTGATGTTGGTGAGTAAAGCTTTCCGTCTCTCTAATTCAGCACTCTGCCGTGTTTTGATTGTCCCATCCTCATTGAAGCCTCCCTCCGTAACCACCGTTTGCAGCGGTTGCAGTTGTTCCACATGCCTGATTTCCGCCTTCTTCTTGTGCGCCTCGTGTACGGCCCATTGCTTTTTGAGCTTGATGAGATCAGCTTCTGCTTTCACGAGCTCTTCCTTCAGCTCCAATACCCTTCTTTCCTGACTCGCCAGAGCATTTAGAAAGCCACTCGGGTCGTTCGGAGAGGGAGTTGGGCCGGTTTCGGCAGGTGTGGGAGGAAAGGACGTCGCATTCGAAGAAGTAGGGGTTGGTCTGGGAGACTCGTTGCTATTCCTGTTCGTGGCAACTGGGAAGCTCAGGGACAATCGATTCGGTCTTCGAGGGGTATACGATAGAGCTCTGGAATGCTTCGCAATCGGCTGCGGAGGAGGATCCATGGGGAAGAACGCCCTGTTGGGTGAGGTTCCAACATGAGGACTGGGAGGAGCTGCAGCTTGGCTCGCAACCCCTGAGGTGAGGATGGACTCGACAGATGCCGGGTCAACAGATGATCGTCTCTTATGGCCCTCCATTGTGCATATCGTATTCTGCAGAAGCTGACAGGCTTCGTGATCTAACAACGGAAAGAAAGACGTTCTTTGTGCGATCATAAATTCGTTCCCGGACTCCTTCTCGTCTCACCTTTGTTGACGAAATTGTCAACAAACAACGATACGCTCGGACGCCACCACCAAAAAAGCAAAGAATGTCTCTCCAAAGATCCGCCCCGGTATATACGCAATTATATATTCATGATAGTCGTAACGATGCGAAAGGAGCGGAAGTGAGGCTATCCAAGAAGCACTCAGGTCAGTTGCAATAATGGGCCGTATTCAGGAGTTGGAAGTGATTAGCGGTGGGCGAGTGACCCGCGAGGGATGACGAGGGTCCTAGCTCAGGGCCAGCCTCTCATTTGCTGCTTTCAGCTGATCGGAAATTAACCAGGCGAGGGAATCCTTGGAAGAAAACATGTGAGCTGGCGTTATATGGCGTTATTTACGCGACGCGCTATTTGACGAACAACATCCCACATTCAAGTATCTGCGGCTCGGCGTCCCGCATATCAACAGCATCATTTGCAGACCTTTTTGAATATCCTATTGCTATGTATTGGCAATCATCATGCCCTTCAAGTTCGCCTATCTCTGCGACCTGTTGCAGACGCTAGAGTATCCCTACATTCGAGATAAGGTTATCATCGAGAGTCGTGTGAAAGAGTACACGCAAAAGGAAATCGTTAGCTGGTTGAAGCGGTATAGAAAGTCGTTGGATGAGTTTGCTACCGATGATGCCGCGGTCATGATGATGTTGCGCCCCGAAGAGTGGAAGGATAGAGACTTCGGCCTCGATACAGACGGGCTGGAACATTTGCTCGCACGAGCCCTGGCATTGACAAGGGCACAATATGCTGAACTCCGGAAATGGAGAACCGAGGCACATAATGGCGACCTTGGTGTCTGCGTAGAGCGGGCCATGGGAACTCTGGAACGAGTAAGTAGAAAATATATTTCCCCGCATTACCCCTCCTTGAAATCCACCTATGATGGATTTTGCCCCCAAGGTATTTTCGTGTAGGGACCGATGTTGATGACTTTCTAGGATAGCACAAAGTTCTGGGGAAAGCCCGTGATGGTCGAAGATATTGACCAGGTCCTACTCAAGATAGCTTGTACCAATCAAGGATCTTCTCCAGAGATCAAAGCATTAGCTGTGGATCTACCCCAGGACTTCTGCCCTGTAGATGCTCTACGGGATATTTATGATCGACTCCAACCACGGGAAGGAAAATGGCTCACCCGCTTGGTCCTCAAGGACATATCACCCGTAAAGGTTCCAGCAGATTTCGGACTGGGGTCATTTCACTCCAACCTACCAAATATCCTCAAAATCAACGTCGAACTCCCGAGTTCAGCACCTGTGGGTATCAAACTTGGGGGAACTGGTGTATGGAAAGGCCCAAAGCCGAGCCGAAAGAGACGTTCCTCTACACCTCCTCGTGACGGGGAACACGTTTCGTCCCGCCGGCGAAAGGCATCCTCTGGAGCTATCGTTTTCAAAAGGGGGATTCTAAGGCCCATTGGATCAGCTGCAGTGACGCACAACTCCCCTTCGAAGAGTATACCAACAAGGTCTGCCACCGAAAAAAGTTCTCCAGTACCGGAGAGGACCTCACCCAACGCATCTTCTACCGCCCGACTTTCTCAAGGCATACCTCCGGATCGAGCATCCTTCCAGCGCGTATCACAGCTAAAGTCACACGAGCCACTCGGATATTCTGTGCCAACTCCCCAATCGACTCTCGCACCAGCATCAGCTCAGAGTTGCACCGATTTCAACAGTTCAGCAGAAGTCGCATCTGTACGACGGAGCAGTTTCATCGAGACCCCCGTTAAGTTCCCCGAATTCAAGCTTGGGCTTCTAACACCCAATCCAACACCGACCACACCAAAATCGACCAGAAAATCAGTTCCAGGACCTACCTCAACACGGACATCACTCCAAAATCCCCAATCAACAGCACCTCCCGCACCATCCAAAAACTCATCTCGAAAACAGAAGCCTTCATCTCCCCTCACTACAGCCGGCACCGGCACCTGCTGCATGACAACCACCACCTGTCCTCTGCAAAACTGCATTTTCCTCCTCGGCCCCTCTGTTCCACACAATTACCTGATCACCGGCCCCCTCACCTGGCACGGCTCCCTCTTCACGACCACCATCTCGCATCTCGCCCATCCTGGACTCCCCAAACACTGCCCACAAACCGGCTTAAAGTACCGGAAAATCGCTCTGATAGAAGGGCGAGAAACAGCCAGGACTGTGGAGTTCTTAAAGGAGATCCGAAAGCTGGGGCTGAGGAGGGATAAGGGGAGAAGGGAGGAGAGAGTTGAGGTTTGTGATTGGTTGTTGGAGTGTGTCGCGAAGGAGCATACGGGGAAGGTGCTGGGGTATGGGGTTTGGAATCGGTGTTGGTTTTGCTGTGTTTGAGGGTGGGAATGGAGTTATTTGGGGTGCAATTTTGCGCTAGGAGTTGGGTGACCTGGGCATTTTGGATGGAATCGCATTTTAGGTAGCATGGATGCATATTTTGGATGGAGTTGAGGAATACCCGGAAAGCGAGCATTTGGAATAACGAATACCGTTTTGTTGGATAGATAGATATTTTGGAATCAATTTCTAGTCATCCCCATTCTACTTACCCAATCCTACTCATCGGGGTCTCGTGGGTACTCCTTTACCCCACCCCTCGTCTCCCGAAGAATACACGAGACCCCATCATCGCGAACCGTGCACCGCGCACTCTTAATCTATTAAAGTTTCTCCTTCCATGCATCGGTAGTGCCGGGGACCTGCATAAGGATTTCGACCCGGGCCTTCCTTGGGACAAGTGTTGAAGTGCCTCGGCGATTTAAACTTCGCTGGGTGCAGACGGTGCCTGAAAGTTTATTTAGGATTTGGGGCCTGGATGAAGTTGATGGATGATGTGGGATGATATGCCTGTGGCTATTTTCAGGAATGAGGGGTGGGTTAGATGGTGGAGGTGAGGAGTGGGATACCCTCGGGTTCACAAATATGGTAGCGGCGAGGAAGAAATTGCGAGATATGAGAGAGATGGATGTGTTTTGAATATATACATAGAGTTGTGAGGTAGGTATCTAGTCCTAAATCAAACAAAGCACGTCATACAGATATCATTCAGTACACAAACACAGAACTGCAAAACCACAGTCTAAAACACCACCCACTTCCCGCTCAAATGGGTACAAACCACCACACTCCCCTAACTCCTAACGCCCCATCCACATCAACACCAGCACATCAAGCATTAATCTGATGCATCCAAACCTCCTGCTCCGCCCTCGCCGAATACGTACTAACCCTCAACACCTCCCTCATCTGATCCACACTAGTAAACAACACATTCCGCGCCACAAAAAACCGTATCCCCTCCGTACAAGGCGGACTCGTCAAACTCCCCCTATACGTCCAAAACTCATTAAACATATTAACCTCCCGCAACGCCTGCGCCACATCCATGCCCATCGGCAGCGTCTCCGCACTATCGAAATTCGGCACAAGACTCGCAGCCGGGGCCCCGGACGCCCCGCCTTCAAATTGCGAGAAGAAGGGGGATGCGATGTTGCCCGGGTCTATGCGGATTGCGACCACGGCTTTTTCTGCGCCGCTGGCGTCGGCGTGTACGAGGTGTAGCTCGGCTTTGGAGCGGTCGCCTTGCACGGAGTGGTCGGCGGGCGCGTGGATGTGCCAGCCTTTTAGGTAGGCGGTTTCGTTGTCGTAGGTTAGGGAGGGGCCGGAGGTCAGGGGCGTGCTGTTTGTGTTTAGGGTGAAGGCCGGGCCGTAGCCCCAGTTGAAGAGGTTGCCGGTTATGTTGGGGCTGTAGTTGAAGGTTGGGATGTGGTTTTGGGAGAGGCCTTGGGTTATCATTAGTTGGATGGGCGATTGCATGGTGCCGGTTTGGCAGAGGGTGTAGTCTGTTGGATTTTGTTAGTATGGGTATCTAAAGGCTGCGAAAATTGAAAGCGTACTTGAATTTATCATTCCCCAGTTGTAGGAAGCTTCGTATGCCCAATCTTTGACTGGTGTTGCCCTTTTGCCAATGGCATTATTGTGTATGGAGAAATCATGATCTGGGCATCCGAGTACAGCAGTGATCGCTGAAAAACTGAGAAGGAGGCTGAACATCTTGATTTGATATAGACTGACAAAGTAAATCGGCGGTATTGAAGTGCGGGATACTCGAAGATTGCTAGAAGAACGGGGAGCTTCTCATCTCCTCCTTATACCTGACAATAATTTAGAGTTATACTCCACATTCTGGCCCAACTGTCAACTGAGCATGTGAGCATCCCTCCTAGCGTCCATGCTCCAAGCTCGGAAATTAGGTTCAAGTCTTGGCCTTTACGAAAACCGCGTACACGCTCGAGGCTGTGAGAATCGTGGCCAAGACAAGGCTGTGCGAAAGAAATCAATATTCGTCGCCTTGCTGACATCTTCGCCAAGGCTTTCTGGGCGCCAAGTCGCCGTTCAGCACTGGAAGAAACTCAAAATCTGCGTCGCTGAAGAGAGTCTGCGCCCCGAAAACAGACGAACACACGTGGCTACCCCTGAATGAATGCGTAGATACCGTACTGAAAGGATTCAAAGCAGATGGGATCCTCGAAGCAGCTTGCCATCGAGAGTATCGAGAACGATAATCTGCCTACTTGGCATTGATAGAAAGGGGGAAAGAGTTGCGTCGTGGAGATGAGGATGAGACCAGATGAGTCGAAGCGAAGGAAGCCCGCGCCACGTGATGGTCCAAGAACTTTAGTCAGGTTCCCCTTGGCAACCGTCAACGTTTTCTGCAATTGCATCGAAAGCCTAACCATGATGCCGGGTGTCATTTCGAGACAGTCTCGAAGCCAAAAACACGATGCCATAGCCATGGAATGCCCAGCCTTGGTTTCCGGCCAACGTCATCTCGATATCCCGAGACCTCCGCGACTCGAGGCATTCTCGATTCCTTATTGGATACCCGACAAGCTGTCAACGGGGCAATCTAAGAAACAAGAGTTTGGATAATTGCCGTGGTTTCTACCCCGCGAGATAATGTCTTCCAAGAGCAGACAATGACTCGGTGTCAACCTGCCAAAAGAAAGCAAGAACTTCCACAGATGGCCCCAGCTAGACACGAACCTGCCAAGGAAACCGCGACAGGCAGGCGGGATAGAACGTATGAATTTTGGGGGAATCACCGGGCTACCTTTCAGTGATTGAATAGTCAAAGGATGCAAAATGGGTTGTCGTTCGAGTTGAAGGGCTGTGTTCCTCGAAGACTTTCCTTTTCGTCGCTTACTGGATTTCTCGAATCGTTTCCGTGTGTCATCTCACATGGTTGTTGGCCAAGCGGCTCTTGGTGATACGAGCGGCACCTAAGAGTTCTACTGTTATCTTTACAATTTCCTCCTCATTTTTAAGAAGTCAGGCAATTACCCCTCGAGCCTTCCAAGTTTCGTCTGTACAAACCTTCAGATTCTTGGCGAATGAGGCTGTGAATTGATCCCACATTACGACGCGTGCCTGGGTCATTCCTACAATCGTTCTGGCAATTCTACCAGAGTTGCAAGTCCTTAATTTTATAGACCAGCATCTCGTCCGTCGTTGTTCTAATTATCGTACTTTTATTTTCCATTTCAAGACATGTCTAGTAACAAAATATGTAAACCCCACTTTCAATCACCAAGACTAGGGACATGGTCTGTTTCCACCTCATTTTGCCTTCAAAGATATAGCTTTATCTATACAAGAATCTTGTCGACTTGCGAAAAAAGTCACTGTCGTCACCGGTGGCTCTTCCGGCATTGCCGTTACCTATGCCAGGGAAGGGCGTAAACTCCTTCGAGGAGCTTGGGTGAACCGCAAGATATCGCTGGCACTGCTGTGTTTCTAGCTAGTGATGACGCGGGATTCATCACTGGAGCAATACTGTCTGTTGTTGGAGGGTAAATTGTCCACTAGATGATCTATCGAAGCTTCGTAATGGGCATGTCCAGAGCCGGGTGTGATGAAGGAATCAGCAGTGCGGAAAGCAAGTTTATCATTTAGAAAACGGGATGGATGATGAATTCTGACTGCATATGAGCATTGCTACGCACAGATCGCCCCGTCCTTTCAATTCCCAACGCAAATCTCTGTCTGACAACCCAAAACTCCCCACCTCCACAGCTTCATCATCTCCAAATCCCGCTCACCGGCCACAACATCCTCGCCTTCCCTTCGTTGGTCCCCTAACAATCAAAAGCACACTGCTTCACCTGCACAATCCCATCCGAGTAATAACCGCAGTTATCACCATAACTACCAGCCGCATACCTAAACCGCGCATCCGGATTCATGGTACCAACAACAACATACGGCAGCTCGGAATAGATTTCGAACGCGCCGAGGTTGTCGCCGCTCGTGCTGCCGATCTCGTTGCAGAATCGATCTATGCACGCAAGTATAATTAGGCTCTTGGTCTCAAACAGCTGTGATTATAACAGGCGGGCCCAAATGTTTGAGCACAAGGGGGAAAGAAAAGGAGCGATCGCACTGTATACGTAGATAGCGTCATGCTGGTTCCAAGTCTTTTCGTACCACCATGAGAAGGCGAGGTTGCAGACACCGGGGCCGGTGGGGGTGCAGTAAGGACGACCGAGTGGGTTGAGAGTGTTTGTCGTGTTGGAGGCAACGGGAATGGCGGAGGCAACAGATGTGGTTGAGAGGAAGAGGAGAGTTGTGAAGATCATGGTGATGAAGTTGGAGAACTGAATTTCGATGGGCCTTGTTGGTGGCAGGAGCGACGTAGAGTTGAAAGCTTGTGACGCAAGTCTAGTAAGTGTACCTGTTGGCAAAAGTCTTTGGTGTTCAAGTTGAGGTTCGAAAGGACGTGGAGCTCAGAAATGTGGTTTGGAAATTTCGTTATATAGAGAGGAAAGGGGGAGGTAGCCGTGACCGGAGACTGAGTTCGTGTCAAAGTGAATTCTTGTCAAGACATGTACACGAAAGGGCATAGCAAGCAGTTGAAAATGGATACCTCCGGCTAATTTGGATACCTCGCCGTCACATCATCATTCCTATTGTTGGGTCCGAATTCCCGTCCTATACATCGTCAGTGAATCTGTGAGCGAGACAATACGGCCATTCTTACCATCAGGAGGAACATCGAGTTTCGAAGCCCACCTTCGATCTACTTCTGGAGAGCCAGCTGATAAGGCGTAGAAACCTACCATTCCCCATTGCCGCCTCTGGTGGTCTTCTTCTTTCTTCTTCCTGTCTCGTTCGAGATCCCGTTCCATTTTCATCTTCCTCTCGTTTCTCTCTTTTTCCTCTTCAAGTTCCCGTTCCCGTTGCGCGCTTGCTCTCTCTCTTTCCAGAGCATAGTAATTGCTAGATCCATATGTGTGGTTCTCGGATCTCGATACATATTCTTCACTCCACCTGGAAGCCGATCCATAGTTATTTGATGACCAACCTTCCACTTGCTGAGGAGTTGCGAAACGTCTTATGGGCTTTATCGGACTGAGGGATCTCTCTCTGTGCGTTCTGTGGTCTGTGTCTGTGCTTTCAAGTGTGCTCTTGGCTTTCCCCTTCGCGTCCTGCGTTTGATTTTCTGTTGTCTTTCCCAACATGGGCAATTTGTCTCGTTCTGAATATTCGTGCGTTATCTTTCCCTTCGAAGATCTACTCGAAGAGGTCAGTGTTGATTGACACAATCAATGGCCATAGATAGAATTACTCAGCTTCTGTTTGGGTTTCGTTTTCCCATTCCCCTAAGCCTATGAGTACACAATCATATGTTTTGAAAGAAACAACTACCTGTGTTTGTGTTTGTGTGTCATTTTATATAGATCTGACTCTCTTCGCTCCATATCCACGGTGTTTGGTTCCCTATCCATCTTGTCGTAAACTCCCCAGTCGTCAAGCGGTGTCTCACTGGTGATGCTTCCACAGTTGTTGGCACCGTTAGTGCCTGGGACTTTGGGGCTAAATGAAAGAGTGGTGCAGAACCAGTTTCCTTCCTTGTGGATTTCTGCTGTGCTGCAATAGTTATAATAGCTCCTAAGGCACTCGCAATCCCAGTTCCCAAAAGCTGAAGTGCTGAACTCTTCGCTGTCTGAGCGGAGCTTGCTTCGGCCATTTGTTTCTTCTCGACCGCTTCTTCCACCATATCTTTGATACTTGCTTTCAAATTCTGCACCTGGAACTCGAGGTGCATCTCTGTGGCTGATTGCATTGAGCGGACAGCACTTTTTAAGTCTAGTTGCCAGGCGCGGGTTGCTGCTTGGCGGTCCTCTTCCCCATCAACGAAATCTTTGACCTCTCCTAATTGCTCAATTCGATCCTTTAGATCTTCTAGATCATTCCGGTACCTTCCTTCCAGGGCATTTGCTTCTTGTCTCGCGTTTTCAAATCTCGATTTCATATCTTGATCCAGCGCGGCGACGCTGTCTTTCACGCTGGGGAGCAATTGTGTCAGACGATCGGAGAGGTCCTTCAGTTGCGCAAAGGACAAGGAGCTGCTCCTTGAAAGCTCAAGTATAGTTTCCCTGTATCCTTTTAACAATTTTCCTTGTCACATGGGAAGGTCAACCCCTTACAAACTTTGCAGAAGCACCAAGTCGTTCATGACTCCCATGGCTGAAGCTACTGCTGCTTTCAACTCGTCTACACTATCCTTGAACAAAGTCCACTGCAACTTTCGCGGCGCCTTCCTCACAGCCGATCTCTCAGAATCAGCTCCCAGCGAAGCCTCATATTTCTTCGCCTTCGCCACAAACGCCTCAACGGCGTCCTTCAACCGCTGAGCTTACGCCTTCAATTCATCTTCCCAGGTAAGATGTGCATTCTTGTTAATGATAGTTTCCACCCCCTTCAGCGTAACAGACACGCTTGACAAGAAGGCTGCGCTCTCTTGGTATGACGAGGCAGCCCCGCCTGTTTCGCGCAGACCTTTGCTGACTTTGTGGATCACTGATATGCAGCTTACAATATCTCCGGCCGACCAGCCAAAAGACATCGTAGATGAAAGTTGAATTCGAAAATATTCTATGTAGATCGCTCGAGGTGGAAAGATGGGAAGGCTCCAAGCTTTGGATGTTGGGCATTATCGCATCTGAGACGTGGCGCTCATGCCTCAGCTTTGCAGCCAATCAGCGGCGACCTAGAAGTAGAATACTCGGGAAAACTGATAGAATTGTACTCGGTATGAAGTTTGTCACTATACGAATTCTATAAATCGATTGCCTAAGCCACTGTATTAAAATACAAGCCCTCCTATACGAAACCCGGGCTACATTTTGAACCACTCATGCTCCAGCACAGCCTTGGCCTCCAGACGCTGCTTAGAATCAAGCTTCAGTATTCTTCCTAAAAGATCCCCAAAAACCTCTATTTCCTCTTCAGAAATCTCCCGATGAACATCAGAATCCTCTCCCATATAATAAACTCCCGATGCCAACTTTTCCCTCAAACTCCTAGGATTCTCCGGAAACACAGGATGTCCATGACTGGTTCTCTTCTCCTCCTCACTGTGCTCAGGAGGCGGTGGTTTTGCATAAACAGCCCGCCCTTCTTTGTCCGCCTCGTCCTTGAACATTTCCCTTCTCCCTTTCCAAGTCGTAGACCACCAGGGCTCCGGAAGAGGTCCAAGGACATCGACCATATCTACAATATACTCATCTGGCTCATCACCCATTGTGGATGGAGCGAAAATCTTCCTCCCGGTTCGAATCTCGAATATTGTGCATCCTAAGGCCCAGACATCGGTGTTGAATCCAGCGGCCTTTTCAAGAATCAGCTCCGGGGAGTTGTAGGGACGTGGAATGCCGAGATCTTTTGGCGGTTTCGAAATTTCAAAGGATTCGCCGAAATCAATGATGCATGGTTCTTCGCTGAGGTATTTAGGGTTCATATCTGTGTCGGCGGGGAAGACGAGGTATTTTGGCGCGGTTGCTTCCGTGTGGATTTTTCCAAATTGGTTCAGGACGGGATTCTTCTGTGGCGTTCCAAATACCTCCAAGATCTGCACTTCAGAAAGTCCGTCAAGACCAGAGGTCCGAAAGAGGATATTGTACGGTGTGAAATCTGGAGGTTGGTTAGCAAAAGATTCAGATGTTGAGAGTAGGCAAATCAGCTCACCACCATGACATATCCCCTTGCTATGCAGGTAACTCATGGTTTGGGTAACCTTGAAACATACTGTTCTTAAAAATTTGTCCGGATCTTCGAAGTTGGCGCATATACATGAGCTAACACGAGGACCAAGGACGGGAGTAACAAAGCAGAAGTGTCGTCCGTTTGGTCCCTGGATTTCAAATTGGTCTAAAGTCCGACAAATATATTTCGCACCCTTATCTTGATCCGATTCAGAAAGCAGCCGTTCCAGTTTCTTTGCAATAAACAATTCGGGACAATCATCCGTTGAGACATCAGCCCGCAAAATCTTCAGCGCCACATATTTTGTGGTGTGTCGAATGTGCATGTCTCGACAAAGCCACACATTTGCGAATCCCCCGTTGCCTAGCTTATGAATCACTCGGTACCTTCCATCTTGAATATAATCACCGAGATGCACAGGATGATGTCCACCAGCGTTGTAATCTTCGATGTGCTCCAAGCCTCCGGGGTAAAGCTTCAGATGCAGATTGTCTGACTCGTAGTCGTCAGGAGCATAGGGATCATAAGAAATAGTGGAGTTTTTAGAAATAGGAGAAGATGGCTCAGGAGTCTTAAGACTTCTTAAGTTATAGGGAGAGACCTTTCCAGTCGCTTTCTGTTTGGTGGCTTTGGCCATGATTATAAATGTGTGAGGGTTTGAAATAAGATGCTGGGAAATGCAAGACTTTTACTGAACAAAGAAAATCTCAACACAAATTTGGTGAAAGAAATATCAAAGAGAAATATCAAATGCGGTCCTGGAAGCTTTTGACTATGAACCTCCTCGCTCGTATGTTGGTTGCTTGTTTCGCTTCGCGCCTGGGGTTCCGGCGACGAGTCACTGTAAGCGCCCTGCAGCAGCCTGAACGGCCACGCGAAAGAGGCTCTGCAACGGCCGAATCAAATATCTATAGCGAATCCAAACCTAGAAAATTGGTATTACTCGGTGAAGACAAAGAAATGTGGAATACCAACATTTATTCATTTCCAACACCAAAATCGACGCCGTCTCGCCATCACCCTCACCCCCTGACTCCCCACCGCAGGCATCGCAACCTGATAATCCCTCACAAACGCCACCTCTTCTACGCCCGTCTCCCACAACTCCATCTCAAATCCCCTAACCAGCGCCGCAGTAACCAAATACAACTCCGCTCTCGCAAGTTCAACCCCCAAGCACTTCCTCGAGCCTTTGTTGAACGCCATCTGGAATTTCCTTCTTTCCCGTCCCGCTTCGCCGAGCCAGCGTTCTGGGTCAAAGACAAACGGGTCGGGGAACACTGTCGGTGAAGTGTGCGTGGATAGCGTTGTCGTACTGATCGGTGTACCTGGTGGAATGATGTAGGATCTACCACCAGGGGAAGAGGTGTGTGGTGATGGTGTATAAGTCAGAGGTTCATGTGCAATTCGCGCTGTTCGTGCCGTGACACCCCAAGACAATCTGTTTCCCTCCTCTATCACCGCCCCTAAATAAGGTAATTGCTCCAACTCAGTCCAAGACGCAGATTCTGAGACAGTGGCGAGCTTGGCGCGGAGTTTGGTGAGGATTGAGGGGTTGGAGAGCAGGTGGAAGAATATCATGGTGAGGGTTCTGGCGGGGGATTCGGTGCCAGCGAGGACGAGCAACGCTCCTTCTTGTTCGAGGCGGAGAAGGGACTTTTCAGCGAGTGGGAGGACGGGTGACGCGAGGACGGAGGCGTAGACTGATTATTTGCCTGTTGGGCCAAGCGATTTTGCGCTGGGGGCTTTGGATGAGTTGGCATCCATGATGGTGATTAACTCGGCACGCACTCTCTGTGACTGTTGTTAGAGGCGTCCACGGTCTAAAGTAATCATTGCTCACATCAAATAATGCCATCATGTCGATCAGACCTGGTGGCATCATGGGCTTGCTTATAGATATAGGCAGAGACTCTAAAAAATCAGGAATCCATGGGAAATGTTTGTTGATATTAATACCCGTGAGAAGGTCCATGGCATTCCCACGAAGCGTGGCAGCTTTCTGCTCATCACCAAGAACGTCAGTCTGCTGAGCGAACAGAAAATTATTGACAACACTAATCCGAATTAGCACTGCACTGACTGCATCGGTGGGAGATTCGTACTCATTGCAAAAACCAAAAAGCACGTCAGATAGATTGAGAGGGGTCTTTTCATCCGCGTGCTTCCCGATCAACCGACACAATTGCTCAACTTTCTGACTGATCATATGCTCTAAGTGAAGGATATTCCTCTTGCTGAAGAACGGGCTGAGGGCTTCACGGCGCTTCTTGTGGACATCGTGGCTCAGCGCTGCGCCCACACCACCTGGTACTCGCAGGCTCCTTACTTGATAGCTATATTTGTCTCGAGGAGAGCTAGATGGGGCATATATTGTGTCCAGGAAGCCAACGTCATTGACGTGGAGCTCATCTGGGGTGATGCGGATGATGGGACCTACAGAGGTCAGTTTGTTGTTCTTCGATCTGATTATTCCCCATACGTACCGTATTGCTGGTGAAGCTCTTGCATCTTAAATACATATCTGCTATCCTGAATGCAGTCAAAATAGAATTCATACCACCAAGTGAGCGCTGCAAGTCTTGGTCCAGGTATATGGGCCAAAGGATGGAAGTAGAGCCGACGTATTGCTCCGATCAAAGTATGCCCCAATAGCACGGCGACTATTGTCGTTATGAGCTGCCAAAAGCTTATGAAAGCCATAATTGTGGCTCTCGATTGTGGCGTGAACTGAAAAGAAACTGCGACAGGTTGCCGGATATTTAATCACCGCAACTCGGCTTTGGAACCCTGGCACTAGATGGAGCAGAAGCAATATAAAGTAAATGAGAATTGACTGAGCTTCATTGAAATATCACTTAGATAATATTGTCGTCCTGTCCAAGCGGAGAGTTGGCACAGATGGGGCGCTCGTCTTGATATTTTTGCGAAGTTGGCTGTTGGCTGGCTAGTGCTGACACTCCAACCTTATTCATGCAGCAGTTTCACTGAGTCATCTTGATGAAATCAGTATCGGCGGTACAATTAATCAAGCGTCAGAACAATGAAAATGAAAAGTGTAAATAGACCTTTGCGGAAAGGGGTACGTACGATGCTTAAAGTGGAATAGATCTCGAGAAAGCGAACCAAAATTTAAATACCCTCACTTGAGGAAAAGTACCATGAGGCACACGTTGGGCGAATCTGAAGAAAGCTCTCAGCTAGGTGATCATACATTCATTCATCTATAGTATAAAGTTATCAAATTTTTGTTTATTGCCCCGCAAAGTCCACCAACGCCACGCAAAACTCAATTCCCCAGCCAGTCTTTCCAAACGCCCTAGTAATAGATCAGTCTTCGGTAGCCGCCCTCCTCTTCTCTTGGTCTCGTTGCAATTTCTTGAAGAACGGATTGCTCGGCCCCTTCTTCCCACGCTTCAATTCCTTATTCTTACTCTTATTCTGCTCTACATAGGCCATATCCTGGCCACCCGCCAACTCACTAAGAGCACCCGCCGTACGCCGCGCAACAGCCTTCTTCTTTGCCTTTGCCTTCGCCTTGCCGTCCATCATGTGGAACATGTCGTCTCCTCTGTCATCGTTATCGATATCTGCGTCGTTGGCAATAAGAACGTTCTGGAGAAGTTCTCGGCGTTCGGAGGGAGTGGAGAAGGCTAGGCCGGGTAGGTCTTCGATCCCCTGAAGGTGGGTGATGACTTTGAAGGCGTAGCCTTGATCGACAAGGAAAGCTTGACGTTTGGAAGAGAAGTACATCTCTTGCGTGTCTTTTGAGACGAGCGAGTAAAAGAAGGCATTAAAACCCTCGTCGTTACGACGCTTGGCTCGTAAGATTCGGCCAAGGCGCTGGGCTTCTTGACGACGAGAACCGTAGTGCGAAGAGATCTGAATAAGGCAGGTGGCTTCCGGGAGATCGAGAGAGGTATCACCGATTTTGGAGAGGAAGAGCGTGTTAATCTTATCGTTGTGTTGGAAGTTCTCCAGAATTCGCATGCGCTCGGAGTTGCTTGTATCTCCGAAAATGAAAGCCTTGTTTAGTTTAGTAGCGTAGGCCTTGAGAGCGTAGATGTTGTCAGCAAAGACAATAATCTTGTCGCCTCGCTTCTCATGGTAATCGATCAAGAATTGACAGGCCTGAAATTTTCTGGGGTTCATAGTCCAGATCAGTTGCTTCTTCTTAGACGACTGCCTAAGATATTCGGAGTAGAACTCCGTGGTCATGGGACACCAAACTTCTGCACATTGGACTCTAGCAATGTGTCCTTGTTCTGCAAGCTCCATCCAGTTGGCCTCGTACAACTTGGGACCAATCAGGAAGTTCAGATCACTAATCTTGTCGTCCTCACGAAGAAGGGTCGCAGTTAGGCCAAGCTTCGAATGCGTCTTGATCGTAGATGTAACCTTTCTGAACATATTGGCTGGAACGACATGCACCTCGTCGAGAATCATCAGACCCCATTCTCTACTCTGGATGAAATCCATCATCTTCTGGGAATCGTAGGATCTCTTGCCTCGCTGAGCAACCATGGAATATGAGGTCACGATGATACCTGTATTTCTTGCAAATTTATCCTTGGCATCGGATGTAAAGATAGCAATATCGCTCGGGTTGATGTTAGACCACTTCAAGAATTCTTGTCGCCACTGAATGACAGACATAGAACTCGTGCAGAGAATGATGACACCCTTCTTGACTGTGCAAGCCGCAGTAATTCCAACCAAGGTCTTTCCAGCCCCACAAGGCAAGACGATAATTCCACTCTTAGCTCTCCCGTTACCAAACATCTTACTAAGACTTTTCTCTTGGTAATGTCGAATCTGAGCTGAAGGCTTCAAGTCGATAACAAGATTGGCATTGTGCGAGTCGTTGCGGAAGTCGTACTCCTCCAAGACGGGTAAGCCTAGCTCAAGACATCGCTTTTGCACAACTTCGACGGCATTGTCGCTGATCTCAAAATGGTGGACAGCTTCGGCGTCATCATCGTCATCGTCATCTTCATTCAGAGTAGCCACAATATCTTCCTGCTGTACAAGCTCTCCTTCCTTCGGCTTGGCATTATCTCGCTGGTCGGTCGCCTGCTGGACACCAGCAAAATTCTTTGTTCCAGGGATAACCAGCCCAGCCATCTTGGGTGCGGAAGTACTTGTAATGTCCTCAGTTCCCTGGACTCGGAGGGGACCGATGACTTCGTCCTTCAGCAAGCGCTGCAACATCTCAGGGTCGGAACTCTCCACATAATGTTTGGTGTCCTTCAGCACCAGTTTGACCTTGCCATAACTGTGTGTGCAGCTCGTGATGAACTCTCGGATGTTCTGCGGAACAGGTATCTTGGATAATCGATCCAGCACAGCTATGATATCCTTGGGATCCAGGCCCACAGAGACAGCCGCATACAGACTATGTGGCGTCAAGGCGTACTCGTGAAGGAAAACCGGTCGCGACAACGGTTCAGCGATCGTAGTGAGGAAATCCTGCGCATGTTGAGCAAGCGGCGAAAAGCTCTCGAGGATGATTCGGCCTTTTTGAGGATCTATCCATAGCGGTCGATTATCATGATCCGGCTTTAGCGATAGGTAAGAGAAATCGTTGCGCCCGAAATGATGACTCGCAGAGTCTCTCCCCACCACCGCAGCCTTCTTCGCTTTGTAGTTCTCGACGGAGAAATTATTTATATTTTTCTTGATATTCTCCTTCTCCTCCTCGCTCGGCTCGGCATCTGAGTATTCATCGCTGCTGGTACCGATGCTTCGAGGGGTCGCTGGACCTGGAGTCGAGGCCGCTGAGTCTCTCCCTGTCTTTGCACCTCCCCGGACATCTAGATGTTTCACTGTTAGCTCTGTCAAGGTCTGTGAAGCAAATGAAAGCTCATACTCGATGAAGCTTTCCTCTTTACCGGCATCTGGGCGGTTGCTCACAGATGTTGCCGTGAGTTGTAGAGGAAGGGTTGACGTCCAGCTGGAGGCGAAGTTGGACGTTGAACAAGGCTGACTGAACCACGCTACTGTACTGTGGTGGGGCTGTGCTCTTGAACTTCCGACGCGTGAAATTTTGACAAAGACAATTGAGGCTGACTTGTTGATATTTCACGAAATATTCTAGAGCATTAAAGCATCCAAGTCGCGAATATGTGGTAGGCATATTATACTCATGTCACTTCAGATAGGTGTTCTAACGCGGCATTCAGCAAACACATTCTCAACGCCCAAGTCTCCATTCGATCTCCCTGCTGTCCGCCCCCTCTATCCCCATAAGAGGTGTTCTTCCCTAACATTATACAGGTAGAAAATGGTTCGACTGCGCAGAATGCCACCTAGAAACCGAAAACCACCCTCTCATGCAGAAAACTGAAATGGTTTGCTCCTCCCTCCCCCTTCCCGCCACCCTTCTCTCCCTACCCCTCTAACAAACACACCCAGACATTCGCCTGCAAAAAGTGCAAAAAAGCCT